>Ga0224555_1001127_pt1 | contig 38835 bp, 34 predicted proteins | sample 714S23034metaG_FD_180687 | JGI IMG/M metagenome (GOLD analysis project Ga0224555, IMG submission 180687) | Peat soil microbial communities from Stordalen Mire, Sweden - 717 S2 30-34 | ecosystem: Environmental > Terrestrial > Soil > Wetlands > Peat | place: Sweden: Norrbotten County, Stordalen... | reverse complement strand
GCCCTGCGCTGCCTTCACAGCAGCCAACGACTGGAGGAGTTCTGGAAACACAGACATAATGATCAGGCCGCCAGCAACGATACTCTGGCGCTGACCGCGTAAATGAAGAATTTTGTCTCACACCCGGCCCGCCCAATGTTTATTATGTTCTCTTGATACCGACATGAAGGAAGGCTACGCTGTTTCCTAAATGGCAAATCACGGTTCGATTCCGTGCGGGAGCACCATTTATGCACGTTGCCAGCCGCTGGTGCAATGAAACAGGCCGTAGAACGGGAAATTATGCCCGTGCCGAACAAATGGCCAAGTCAGACCAGATCACCGGTTCGCTCCTCACTTCGCGGTTTTTTCCAGATGGCCGCCAAAACCGTAGCGCATGGCCGAAAGATGGCGTCCCTGCCATCGTGGTCTCCGGTGTCCTTACGAAATCCTGCGTCATTCCTGCAAAATCCCAGGTCGTTCCCGCGAAATTCTGCACCCCGGCCACAGAATCCCGAGCTGCTGTTTGTGAGATATTTATGTTTTACAATTTATTTTCGGCCACGGATTTCAGGTTGGCCAGCCCTTTTTCAAACTGGCAGCCGCACATCTTGTCGAAGTCCACGAACAGGCCGAAGATTTTTCCCATGACATTATTTTTTCCGGCCATGCTCCACGTCACAACGGTTTGATCGCCTTCGGGTCGGAACGTGAATTCCGCCGTGTTGGTGGCTTGCATCGGTTTATGAAAATCGAGCCGGAAACGGATTCGGGCGCTGGGCTGGCTTTCCGTGATGGTCATCGATCCCGTGCCAACCTTTTTGCTTCCTTCCCAGGCCATCGCCGCGCCCGCGCCGGCGTCTGCGCCGGAAAAGGTGTATTTTGCGTTCGAATCCAGCTTGGCCCACGGCGACCATGCCGCCCATTGATGCAGGTCGTTGACGTGCGGGAAAACTTTTTCCGGCGGCGCAGCCATGCTGGCGGCACGCGTGACGGTGAATTCATCCGGTCGCCCGGCGATGACGACGAGAAAAAGTATGGCGATGAAGGCGAGCGCGAGGAGGATGGGCAGCATAGATTTCCTTTCGTAAAGTCAGTTGAGCAGGCCGGAGAATCTTTTCCGCGCATCCCAGAGCAGATAGAGCGCGCAGACGATGATGATGTCGAGCATCGGGTTGAGCAGATGTTTCGGGTCGTCTATCAGGACGTGGAACGCGATGATGTTGACGATGACCGGGCCGAGCAGCAACAGGCCGATATTGCGCAGGCGCGGAATCATTACGACCAGCCCGCCGGTGAACTCGAACATTTTCACGAATTTCACGTAGCCCGTGGGGACGAACGCCGCCATGAAATTCGCGGCGGGCGTGCCATCCGGCATTTTCGGGATGGTGATGAGGTTGAGCAGGACCGGGATGCTCGCCGCCAGGAAACAAAGTCCGAGCAGGACGCCCGCGATGCAAGGCAGATATTTTTTCATAAGTAATAAGTTTACGGGTTTGAAACAGTCAATCTGGAATTTCCGCCTCGACCAGTTTCGCCAACAGCGCCAGCGATTCCTGCCAAGCGCGTGTTTGTAAAACTCGATGGCTTCTTCACATTTGCCGTCGAAGAACACGTAGGGTTGGATGATTGAGTTTTTCATAATTTCTTTTTTATTAATTGTTATCGTTCGGTCACAGATACGACGAATGAGAAACGCAATATGGACAATTATTTTGCCTTGGGATTAATTTCCCAGATGGCGAACGAGTTGTTCTCCGTGTCCTGGCAGATGGCAAAGTAGCCCATGCCCGGCACGGCGGTCTTGGGCTTGCAGATGCTGCCCCCCAGCTTTTCGACCTTCGCCATGAACTTGGTGACGGATGGCACGCTGATGTAGGTGGTGATGGTGTGCGCCGGATGCATGCGCTTCATCAACTCGCCGTCCGGCGAAGCATCCGGGCCGCCGGTGTCCAACTGCCAGTAGTCCGCCATGTGCGGCAGCGGATTGATCTTCCAGCCGAACAGTTTGCCGTAAAACTGCTGCGCGCGGGCGGTGTCATCCGCCGGGATTTCAAACCAGACCAGGCTGGCGGCGGTTTTTTTCGTTTTGCTCATATTTGTTGGTTGTTGGTTGTTGTTGCTCCGTCATAGATACGACGAACGGACAAATCCATTCAGGACAACAAATTCAACTTTTTCCTCCAAACGAGATTATTATTCGCACGCCTGCAGCCGTTTTTCCAAAAATTTTCTTTCCGGCGGCATTTCCGCCAGTTGCAACGCCCGTTGAAAATGCGCCGCCGCAATCGGCAAATGATTCAGTTGCAGTTCAAAGTCGCCCATCACGGCGTGAAACAGATAATATGATTCGAGCGCTTTCAAATCCGGAATCGCATTCACCGCTTCGATTCCCGCCTGCGGCCCGCGCGCTTCCGCCAGCGCCACCGCACGGTTCAATGCGACAATCGGCGAATCGTCGAACGTCAGCATCCGGTCGTAGAGCGACACAATTCTTTCCCAATCGGTGGCCGCATAATCTTTCGCCGCGCAATGGCACGCGGCCATGCCCGCCTGCAAATGGTATTCCGAAATCTCGCCGCCCGCCGCCGATTGCGCCAGATGAAACAGGCCGCGCGCGATCATCGGCTGGCTCCATTTCGTCCGGTCCTGCTCGCGCAGCCGGAGCAAATTGCCCTCGTCATCCACCCGCGCCGGCGTGCGCGCCGCGGTCAACAACATCAGCGCGAGCAACGCGTGCGTCTTTGGCCGGTTGCCCGCCGGATGTTTTGCCAGCACCACCGCCAGCCGGATCGCTTCCTCGCAAATGTCTTCGCGGATCAACTGGTCGCCCGCCGAGGCCTTGTAACCTTCGTTGAAAAGCAGATACAGTGATTGCAAAACGCCATCCAGCCGTTGCGTCAGTTCCGCGCCGGCCGGAATTTCAAAGGGGATCTTGGCTTCGGCGATTTTTTGTTTTGCTCGGGTCAATCGCTTGGCAATCGCCGCGTCCGTCGTCAAAAATGCCCGGGCAATCTCCGTGACCCCGAAACCGCCCAGCGTTTTCAGCGCCAGCGCCACCTGCGCCTCCGCCGGAATTTGCGGATGACAGCACACGAACATCAGCCGCAACCGGTCATCGGCAATTTCCTCCTCCGAAAAAATCGCCGCGTCCGGCGAGGCAACCACGCGTTCCATCACGCGGATGATTTCCGCTTCCTTGTCGCGAAAATTTTTCTGCCGCCGCACCACGTCGAGCGCCCGGTTGCGCGCCGTCTGCATGAGCCAGGCTGGCGGATTTTTCGGAACGCCGTAAAACGGCCACGTTTGCAATGCCCGCGCGAGCGCCTCCTGCACCACGTCCTCCGCCAGGGTGAGATGCTCCACGCCGAAAATGCCCGTCAACGTGGCCACCATTTTCCCGGCCTCGTGCCGGAAAAGATGTTCGACCACCTGGGAAATTTCAGGCGACGCGGCGGTTTGGACTTGAGTTGCTTCCTCGTCTGACAATGCGAAAAAATATCCCGCAAGATTCTAATCAAGTCAAGAACCCGCGCGCTTGTTCGAGAAACGCCAACGGCAAGTTAATCGCGGATGTTCACCCTTTCGTTTCTCTATGTCCAAATCACCGCATAAAATAGTGCGATTGTTGACTTTTACGAATTTCCTAAAATGGCAGATGCAGCCCGATTTCCAAGCGTTAATACCACATTGCCACCGTCAATTTTCAACCCCGAAATCTGATACCGCATTTGATACCATATTGAGTTTGAAGGTTTCGTCGAATTTGCGGCGCTCTGGGACAGATGTTTGTTTCATGGGTTTGATCCTTCATTGTTCACCCAATTCTCTGTCCGTCAAATTTAGCCAGACCGAGGCGAACCCGAAAAGTGTAACGGGTCTGTTACGGCCCTGTTTCGTTTTTTGTTACGGCTTAAGTCGTTGACTATCAACACTTGTAACCGTGTTTCCCCTTTTCCGGACCTATATATCAATCTGCCGTTGGAAAGGCTTTCCCCGTTGCCCAGCCAAGCGGGGCAAGTTTTTCAGAACTTCAGCATTCAGCCTTCTGCCTTCAGCCTTCCCCCACCGGCGCGGCGGAATAAGATTGATTGTTATGCCCCGCCCGCCGAATCTGTCTGCCATGACCGCGCTGGAAATTTGCCGCGTGAAAACTCCTGAAATATATGAACGCCATTGCTGAAGAAACCCTGTCACCGGCGCTGACCACCCTCCCCTCGGATGATCTCCGCCAGATTATGTGGCGCTTTGCCGACCGTTATGATCTTCACATGCTCGTGCAAGGAGCGCGGGGCGTGGCGCGAGGGCCGGTGGCAAGGCTCGTCGCCGCCGGCGGCCGCAATTCGCACGAATGGACGCCGGAAAAGGCCAGTCTCCTGCCGCACTTCGACGAGAGCGGCATCACGGCGGCGTTCCTCGATCCGGAACAGGGCGGGTTCATCGCCGGGCCAAAGAATCTCGCGCTGGCGCTGCTCGCGTTTGAGTTGTCCTGGGTCGATGCGGGCGCGGCCACGAGCAGTCTGGCGGGCAACCTCGGCCTGGCCCCGATTCACGAGCGCGGCACGCCGGAGCAACGCGCCAAATACGTCGCCAACGCCGCGCCGCTCAAGCCCGGTGAAAACCGCAAACAGGTGCGCGCCGCCTTCGCCCTCACCGAACCAATTCCGTTCGTGGGTGTCGAGACCGGGATGCTGGCCGGCAAAGTGCGCATCGCGGAATGGAAGGCCGGCTCGGAACCGCTGTTGCAAGTCGAGAAACGCGGCCGGTTCATCACCAACATGGGTTTCGCCAATGTCGTCACCGCCGCCGTCCAGTCCGACGACCCCAGGCTCAAGGGCAGTTGCATGGTGATTTTGGAAGAAGGCGATCCGGGCATTTGGGACCGCGGCACGCCCACCAAAAAACTCGTTCACCAGCTTTCATCCACCAACGATCCCGTTTTCAATCTGAAAGTGCCCGCCAGCCGGATCGTCGGCGGTTATTCGATCAAGGACGGGGTCATCATCCCAAATTATTCGCACAGTGAAATCATCGAAACCGTGTTCCGCCGCACGCGTGTGACGGTCGGCTTGATGACTTCGGCCAAGCTGCTTTCGGCCGTCGAACCGGTGATTCTTTATCAGCGCCGGCGGTTTCGCGGCGGACAGGGCGCGCCCGGCACACCACGCTACGAACTGGGCATCCAGCAGAAGGAAGACGCCCTGCACCGGTTGGTGGACATCTGGGCCACGGGCGAGGCCAGCGCGTCTCTGGGCTTCGAGGCGGCGCGGCTGTTCGACCAGCTCGACCCGTTGGAAAAGGAAATGGAACGCATCCTGGCTGAAAAGAAACTGACCGGACGCGCCGCTTTCAAGGAATTGGCCAAGGCCCAGGAGGAAGCGGTGAAATTGCTCGCCGCGCGCAAGACCATTGAAAGTCCGCTGGCCAGGTTCGCCCAACTCGATTCGCTGGCGAGCGTTCTGTGTCCCGCCTGCAAGCTGTGGAACACCGGCCACGGCGCGAACATGATGCGCGAAGCCGTCAGCCTCATGGGCGGCTACGGCGTGACGGAGGATTGCCCCGGTTTCCTCGGCCAGAAATGGATGGACGCGCAACTGGAAGCCACTTACGAAGGCCCGGAGGCGGTGCAGCGCTTGCAGCTTTCCATCACGATGGCCAATCCGCTGTTCCTGGCGCAGTTCAAACAGTGGATCGCCGAACTGAAACGCATCGCATCCGAACGTCCCGGCACCGGCGCTTGCGCGCTCGGCACGGCGATGAAACTGTGGCTTTGGACGTTGCAACACGTGCAGACCGCCACCGACGCCGGCGGCGTGAAGCTTTATCACAAGACGCGGCAGGGCGTGACCTTCCCGCTGGCCGACGCGCTGTGCTGGTTGCTGGCGGCGCGGCAGTTCATCCTCGACGTCATCGAGCTGGAAACAAAAGGCGCAGGGAACCCCACGCTGACCGATGGACTTGCCGGCACGGTGGCGTTTTTCACCGATCTCTGCCATGTGCAGGCAGCGCGCGCCGCGGGCGAAGTGGGGCGCATCGCCGCCGAAATCGTCCACGGTTACAATCGCCACCCGGCATGGGACGGAGCGGGCTGCCACACCTGTTACTCCGCCGAGGAACTCACCGCGCTGGAAGGCATCATGCCCGGCATCGACGGTTCGGCCCGCGCCTATGCCGACGTGGCCGAATCCGGCGAAGCGCATCCGGCCAAAGCCGGCCCGTGCGTGAAATGCGACGGATTGGAAGGTTTCGTTTCGCTCCGCGCAAAACTGGACACCTGCCTGACCGGCTGCCGCCTGGCTAAAGACCGCGCCGCCGATTCGCTGACCAAGGTCATGACGCGCGAAGCACTGGATTATCCGGCCTAAAGCAGGGTGCAACACTCGACCTCACACGCTGACGACGGAGGAGAACCGGGCTTTGACCTCGCAATTTGCGAGGTCAAAGAAAGGCCGGGGTGGACGCCGCACTCTCCCACTGGCCTTCACCGAGCATGGCGCGATCATGGCGGCGAGTGTCCTGAACAGTCCGCGCGCGGTTCAGATGAGTGTGTTTGTGGTGCGGGCGTTTGTGAAAATGCGCGAAGTCATGACGCAGAATGGGCGGCTGGCGGAGAAACTTGCGGAGTTGGAACAGCGGTTGACGGGACGGTTGGACGTTCACGAGAAAGCCATCGTCCACATCCTCGACGAAATCAAAAAACTCATGGAACCACTGCCACCTCAACCAGAACCGAAACGCCGGGAAATTGGATTTCATGTTTACGACGGAATCCGGGCAAAACCATTCGCCCGCCGCTTCGCCGGGAAAAAATGGACCAAAACAAAATTGCAAATGCCGCAGCCATCATCAGACACCCCCGCCATTGAGCGTCCACGCATGGACGCGGACATTGTTTGTGTCGGGTTCGGGCCGGCGACGGCGGGCTTTCTCTCCACGCTCTCCAAACAACTGGCCAATCCCGACGGCACGCCCGCCGTGGAAAGCGCCGTCGCGCCCGGTCTGCCGCTCCAGGTGCTTTGCTACGAACGCGCGGATGACATCGGCTTCGGCGTTTCGGGCATCGTGACCAAGGCCCGCGCATTGCGGGCGAGCCTGCCTGATATTGACAAGGCCAACATCCCCATGGCCGCGCCGGTCGGCGATGAGAAAGTGCTTTACCTGCTGGATCCGGTTGGCGCCAGCCGACGGTCGGGCCTGCTGCGGCTGGCCGACAAATTCATTCGCGCATTCAAGGGGGCGCTGCCCTTCGAGCGGGATGCCCTGGACTTGCCGTGGACGCCTGGCTTCCTGCACAAAAACGGCGGGCTGGTGCTGTCGATGGGGCAATTCATGCAATGGGTCGGCGCGCAGGTGCAAAGCACGGGCACCGTGCAGATATGGCCCGGCACGCCCGTCGCGCAGGCGCTGATCGAGGGTGACAGAGTCGTCGGTGTCCGGCTCCTCGATCAGGGTGTTGACAGGCAAGGCGCGCCCGTGGACGGTTTCACGCCGGGCATGGACGTTCACGCCGCGCTCACAGTCGTCGGCGATGGGCCGGTTGGGGCTGTCGGCCAGCAACTCGACGAGCATTTCGGCCTGCCCAAGAACCATCACGCGCGCGACTGGGCCGTGGGCATGAAGTTCGTGGTGGATTTGCCGGAGGACACGCCGCTCAAACCGGGCATGGTGCTGCATACCTTCGGCTATCCCGAGCCGGAAATTTTCGGGTTCCTTTATGCGCATCCCGGACGGGTCGCGTCGCTGGGCATTTTCGTTCCGTCGTGGTTCGACAGCCCGGTGCGCACGACTTACCGCTACCTGCAACATTGGATGATGCACCCGTATCTCTGGCATTTTCTAAAAGGCGGCAAGCTCCGGTCCTGGGGCGCGAAGACACTCGGCGAATCCGGCCGGCGCGGCGAACCGCGCCTTGCGGGCGAGGGCTACGCGCGCATCGGCGAAGGCAGCGGCAGCACCAACGTCCTAACCGGCTCGGGCGTGGACGAGGCCTGGGCCACCGGCGCACAACTGGCCGGGGCCGTGCTCGAATTGCTCAAGGCGAAGAAATCTTTCACGAAGGAAAATCTCGAGGCAACATACGTGCGGAACCGCCGCGAGAGCTGGGTGGAGCAGGAGGCCCGCGTTGCTGAAAAATCGCGCAACGGATTTCAAAGCGGGGTTGTCCCCGGAATGTTGGGCATGGCGCTGGCGGGGTTGAGCGGCGGACGGCTCGTCCTGCCCGGCAAACCGTTGCGTCCGTGGGAACGCATTCCCTCCATCGAAGATTATTTTCGCGGGCGCATTCCTGCGAGCGAAGTGCGGGAGATTCGACGCGACTGTTACACGCGGGGCGTTTCGGCGCACGCGGCGCTGATGGAACGCGCCGGCTGGCCGGCCATTCCGCACGACGGCAAGTTGCTAGTCTCGCACCAGGACGCGTTGCTGATGGGCGGGAAAGTGCAGGCGCCGCACGGTTACGCCGATCACGTCGCGTTTGTCTTCCCGGAGGAATGCGAGCGATGCGGCACCAAGCTGTGCGTCGAGATCTGTTCCGGCCAGGCCATCACGCCCGGCGAAAACGGCCTGCCTGCCTTCGACCGCGAGAAATGCGTTCACTGCGGCGCGTGTCTGTGGAACTGCGCGTCCGCCTCGCCCGCAAATCCCGAACGCATGGCCGTCTCCTTCCGCGCCGGGACAGGCGGCCTGCATTCCGCCGAGAATTGAAACTTTTAGCTCGGACGATTGGCTGGGTATCCTGTAAGATCGTAAAAGACAGACATTAATGAACATCTCAATCATCCTCGCTCATCCGAATCCCGGAAGTTTCAATCACGCCATCGCCAACACGGCGGCGGATGCTCTTCGGAAGAACGGCCACAACGTCCTGCTGCACGATCTTTATCAGGAGCAATTCCCGCCGCTGCTGTCCGCCGCTGAATTGCAGGCCAATGCCAGGCTCGATCCGGTCATCGCCGGTCATTGCAAGGAAATCGTCACGGCCGATGGCATCATCATCGTGCATCCGGATTGGTGGGGAATGCCGCCGGCGATTTTGAAGGGCTGGATCGACCGCGTCTTGCGGATGGAAATCGCCTACCGGTTTGTGGCCAATGACAAAGGCGAAGGCGTGCCGGTCGGACTGCTCAAGGCCAGATCGGCGATTGTTTTCAACACCGCCAACACGCCGGAGGACCGCGAGCGCGAGGCTTTCGGCGATCCGCTGGAAAGCTTGTGGAAGAAATGCGTGTTTGATCTTTGCGGTGTGCGTGACGTTCATCGCCGGACATTTTCGGTTGTCATCACCAGTACTTTGCCGCAACGCGCCGCATGGCTGGTGGAGGTTGCGAAAACCGTGTCGTGCCATTATCCACCTGCTGCGCGGCAAGGAATTTTATGAGCATGGCTTTTCAAATTGTCGTCTGCGGCGGGATTGTGCCGGACCCGCTCCAAACCCTGGAGCCGGTGGCTGGCACAACCGGTCCGGCGTTGAAGAATGAGATGATGCTGCCCGCCATCCTCGATCCGTGGGCGGGCCACGCGCTTTACGAGGCGGCGAATCTGGCCAGGAACGCGCCCGGCAGCAAGGTCTGGCTCGTCAGCCTCGGCCCGAAGGCCAAGCTCCAGCAGGTGATGATGACTGTCGCGCAAAAAGTTCCGTTTGAACTCGTGGCGCTCGACGGTCCGGCCAGCGGATTCACCGAGGCGTCGGAAGTTGCCGCCGCGCTGGCCGGGGCCATCCAGTCGCTCCCCGGCCTGGACAAATCCAGGCTGCTGGTTTTCGGCGGCTGGGAATCCGCCTCGCGCGGCGCGTCTGCCACGATGCAGATGGTGGGGGAACGGCTGGGCATCACGGATCAGTTTCAAGGGGTGGACGAATTGAAAATCAACCCCGACGGCTCGCTGGAAATTCTGGAACGCATTGAAGGCGGACGGCATCAGGTGTCGAGGTGCGCCGGGCCGCCGGCCTTACTGGGCTGGGCCACGGGGAATCTGCCCGAACCGAAAAACAATCCGCAGGTCGGCATGGCCAACATGCGCGCCGTCATGCCGGCGTTGCAGAAGGCCGCGCCGACGAAACTCCCGGGCGAAGGGTTGACCTTCGTGAGCGTGACCCTGCCCAAACAACTTCGCGCCACGCAAATCGTCAAAGACAAATCGCCCGGCGATATTGCGAAGGAAATTGTGGAGTGGATTAAGAAATGATTGAACTGCCAAGGTCACGATTTTACTAAAATGGAAACCATTCTTGTTCTGGCTCACGTCGAAGCAGGCGGCTCGCTGGCCAAATCCGCCCGCGAAGCGTTGCACGCCGCCCGCGCTTTGAACAAAGCCATCGCCGGCTCGAAACTGTTCGTGGGGCTGGTCGGCGAAAGCGTTCAAGCGGCGGCGGATTCCATCGCGGCGTGTCCCGCCACGAAGTATTTCGGCGTGGCTGGCGCGGAGTTTGGCCAGTCGCGTTATTCGACGGACGAGCCGGCGGCGGAAGCGCTCTGCAAAGCGGCGCAGGCCACCCTGGTGGTCGCCCCGGCCACTTCGCGCTGGAATCGTGTTTTGCCCGGCGTGGCGCAACGCCTCGGCGGCCGGGTGGATTGCCATGTCACCGGTGTCGGCGATGCAGAAGGCAAACCTGTCGTCAGCCGGTGGTGCTATCGCCAACGCATGGAGGCCACGTTGACCCGGACGCAACGCCCGTGGTTCATGCTCATCGATCCCGGCAGTCAGAGGGCGTGCGAGTGCGGCGCGGGCACGGCGGCGGTTGAAATGGTTCCGGTCAATTTGGCCAGTGGCAGTCAGCGCACCACGGTGCTTGGCATCCGTGAGCCGAAGGCCGACGCGCAAACGATCCGTCCTGATGCGCAACTGTTGTTCGTCACCGGCGCGGGCTGGACAAAAAAGCAGGCGGATGGCCGGACGCGCGTTCCCGAGGCGGAGAAGTTGATCCTGGGTTTTCTCAAAGCCACGCGCGCTTCGCTGGGCAGCAGCAAGTCGCTGGTGGATTTGGGCGGCGAAGGACAGGCGGTGCTGCCGTTTCTGTCGCATCTGAACCAGATCGGCCAGACCGGCGCGACACCGCGGCACGCGAAAGGTTTGAGCACCTGCTGCCATGGCGAAGAGCCGCATACGGTGGGCTGGCGTTTCATTGGCGAGCGCCGCGCCATCTCCCTTGACCCGAACTGCGGCTGGGCGCGAGGCAAAGCCGACGTGCTTTATGTGGCCGACGCGTTTGAGGTGATGGCCAGGGTGAACGAGTTGCTGACGGCAAGTCCATGAGCGGCTTCCAACGGTCATGGACTGCGCACCTGGTAAAAACTCGAGGGCAATCCCACTGCGGAATCCGTGTAGGAAAGCGAACCGCCTGACGCGCCCCCCGGCGGGTAGCCGGTGGTAATGGCGGCCCAGTTGGTGGCGGAATGGGCCAGGGCATTGGTCTTCAGCACAGTGTAGAAGCCGCCCGCAACTGAATTCCAGGTGAGGACAAATCCGTTCCCATTGAGAGTATTGTTCGAGATCGTAATGGTGGACGGGGGCAGGGTCGCCTGACCGGCGAAGGTCACCACGCTCAGGGGCGGCATCGTGTAGGCAAAGGAAGAATTGGTGACGGGGACAATTGTCTGGCTGACGAGCGACTGAGCGCCGGAGGTGATCCACGGGGTGACGGAAGCGGCGGTGAAATTGGTCAGGATAAAGTTCTGTTTGACAGCAGTCGCCGGGTCGGTGTTGACGGCGACAATGGCAAAGGCCGCGGAGGTTGAATCCTTGTAAGCGCTGATCCAAAGCGGGCTGTAATTCGCGTTGGCGTCGATGCGGTAAAAATTCGGGCGGACAAAGCGGCTGTATTGGCCAAGAGCATACATGCGCTTGGTGGGATAACCGTTGGTGTCGGTCAGCCCCTCGTTGTCATCGTTGCCCGAAATCAGCCACCAATAGTGCCAGGCATTGGCCTGGGCCTGGGTCATGAACAGGTAAATCCGTTGCGCGACATAAACGCCATTGCTGATGCTGCCATCAAATGTATCGAACACGGAAACTTCCGTCTCCCACAACGCCTTTCCGTAACTGTCCTTCGTCAACGTCGCAGGCCCGTTTGCGCCGTCATAATTGTGGTCGGCGATAATACCCACGTCCGCCGCGACAGCCGGATCGGTCATGGCGGTTACGGCGAGATTTGAGTAATCCTGCCAATTCTGGCTTTCGGGCAGCATGATTTTCGTGGAAGCCACGTTGCCTGCCGCCAGGGCGTTGTGAAGGTAGGGAACAAAATCATGAATCTGCTGCGCGGTCCAGTTGCACGATTCATAAGTGGTGACGTCCGCATCCGGTTCGTTCTGGACGGATATGGCGCAGAGATTGATGCCGTATTGGCTCTTCATGCCGGCCACGTAGCCGGCTTGTTCATTGGCATAGGCCTGGTAATTGGCCGGTGTTCCCACAAAATATCCGCCGTTCACATTGGTGTTGCTTTTGAATGGCGTGTCGGGACTCCAGGGTGTGCTCCAGACTTTCGCGCCCCGGGCCTGGGCCATCTGCATGATGCCCTGTTCCCATGTGGTTCCGCCGGGCGCGATGCGGTTGCGCAGCAGGGAAAGACCGGCGCCGTTGAAGGAGAAGTTGGTTGTGCCATCCAAGGTAACGCCGGTGCCGCTGTTGGTGGAGAAAAACATGTTGGCTTGCGCTGTGGTCCAGGTTCCCATCCAGGCTGATGATGCTCCAAAACCATCAATTCTTTGATGCACGTTGTTCCAATCCAAGACGCAATTGGTGGGCGGCGACACGATGCCAGTAAATTCGACGTTATCCAACCAGAGGGTCGAAACGCCGCTCAGTCCGGGACTGTAATAAGGTCCGTAAATATGAATCAGAACATCGTTGATGCTCAGCAGATTGGTGTCGGCCACGGCGTTGAGGGGGATGCTGACGTGGACCCAGTTCGTGTTGCTGGCGGGCACGTCGATGCTGCCAAAGTAATCCTGGCCGTAGCCGGGGGTGGCAACCCCGAATTCCAGATGGCCAAAAATGCCCGTGCCATTGGCGATAACAGTGGCGGAGCCGGGCGCAAATCGCACATCGCATTGGAAGTTTGTGTAGATCAAGCCGCTCAACGCCGGAGTGATTCCGTTGTAGCCGTCAAAGACTTCAAATTGGTTCGGGATGGAACCTGAACCATTAAAATCGAGGTTGATTTTCATTGAACCCGAAGCGGGATTGTTGCTGGCGTTGCTGGTGGAGTCCCAGGCCAGGGATTGAAACGCATCCCCGAACCAATTCCACCAGACGTTGGTGATTTGGCCGGCTGCATAGTTATTGCCGCCGATGCCGGATGGATTGAACTGGTCCACGATTACAGTCTGCGCGCGGGCCGTTTGGACGTTATTCATGAATGTGAACAACGCGAGAACGATTGCAGCAAGGTGGAACGGTTTCAAGGGGAAAGGGCCGGTCATTGTGTCAAAATACCCTTCTTCACGCCGGGCGTCAAACCAGGCATTTCCAAGACTTTTTCACTGTGACTCGCTGCGACTTGCTTTGACGGAGCTTGAGTTGGGCGGTCCAAATCAAAGTGGCCGGGCCTGTGGGCTTCACGCTGCAATTCGGTGATTCTGCGGCAGAGTCCGTTCAGCACACGCGCCCGGGCTTCGAAAGCCGGCGTGCATTCCCCGTTCCATGCGAGAATCAAGTCCGAATAGCGGGCTGCCAGGACAGTGGCTGCACTGTCGGCTGAGAGCCGTTTGCGCCCCAAGGCGGAGGCATCCGCATTCCGGGCGGCGTCAAAAAAGTCCAGGCGGGTGAGCCAATCCTGGAAACCGCCCAGCCGCCACTGGCTCAGGTTTTGTTGGGAGATGGGCTCGCCGCTGAAAACCGTCCGCACCATCTTTTGCACCTCCGGCAGCGCATTCAGCCAGGCGAGCAGGGAGAGGGGCCGGGCTGGGAGCGTTCCAATCGGACGTTCAGTTCTTGGCGGACACGGGAGGGGAGGCGGGCGATTTTACCGTTACGTGCTTTCATGGTTTGAGGGGTGTTTATGGTTGGTTGTTCATTTCAATTTTTCATCATGGATTCAATTAACAATTCATCTGACGATAGGATATCATAGTTATTCATATAATCAACAGTTATCTTCAGGTTATGCGGGATTATTTTGTAACCGGCAGGATTCCGGTGCAACATTTTGAGTGCCAAGCGTTTAAAAACATATTCAGATGCCAGATTCCGCCGGCGAGACGCTGACGGATGCGACCGGGACGATCGCGCTCCCGAACAAGCCGCCAAGGATTGGGGGCGTGTCTTGAGGGCCTGGGAGCGTCGGACGGAGGGCGATCAACTCAAGCGTCGAAATTGGAGGCTGAATGGCAGGCTGTTTGGTGTATGGTGTATTCCAAGTATGAAGGTCACATTTGAGCTTCCTCCAACCATTGTGCAGCGGCTGCGGTTTTATGTTCCCAGCGGTGAACGCTCAAGATTTGTCGCGGATTTGATTTCAAGAAAACCGCAAAAACAAGGCAATGCGCTCGAATGCGCCGCCCAAAACGCCAATATCCTGCGCAAAGTCAACCGCCGAACATTGACAGTTCTTGATAGTCTCCAGCCCACCGTTGGTCCTCTGACTCGGTCAAACCGCTCCCCTTCAAAGAATGATTCCGCTCCTTACGGAGCTTGAATTGATTTTCATTGGGTAACTACAAAGATGCCGCCCCTACGGCGCTGAAATAATGTCAACCCGCCATCTGCGATCTAACCGCCTGCCAAACTGCCTAAGCGGCACAGCTTCATGAGCGGTTCGGCTGACTTTTTTGACTCGGGCAGGTTCACTTCGAATTCGGCGACCCAGTCGTTGTGGCCTTCGGGGTCGATCAGCATTTGTTGGACGCGCCATGTTTTCTTGTCTTCGGAGGGGGTGACGTAGGTGTGGCGGGCGTTGCGGGCTTCGGGATCAAGGCAAATACGCTCGTGCTCCGCCTCGTAGGTTTCCAGCGCCTGTTTCAGCCGCTCGGGCGTCCAGGGCTTGCCGTCGGCGTCTTCGGGCGAGGCGAGAACGGCAATGGCGGTTTCGAAGTCAAAAATGACCAGGCCGCGCAGGAAGGTGAAGATGCGGTTGCGGATGGCGGCGGTGAAGGCTTTGACGTCCTGCGTCACGTCGGCCGCGGCTTGCTCCGCGCCGGGCGGGCGGGCTTCCTTCGTCTCGACGCGCTGGTAATTTGGGTCGCGCATTTTTTCCCATTCGTCCAGGAGGCTGGAGTCGATTTGCCGGATCATGGTGGCGAGATAAAGTTCCATCTCGCGCACTTGTTCGTTCTTGGCGGCGTCGGGCACGGTTTGGGCGAGCACTTTGAATACGCCGTTCAAATGGCGCAGCAAGACGCCCTCGGCCCGCTGCAGTTCGTAGTCGCGGATGTAGTCGGAGAAGGAACGGAACGATTCGAACATCTCGCGCGCGATGGACTTGGGATGGATGTTCTCCTGGCCCACCCACGGATGGCGGTCGGCGAAGGCGTTGAAGGTGGAGTAAATGAAGTCGCGGTTGGGTTTGGGATATTCGAGCTTTTCAAGCTCTTCCATGCGCTGCTCGTATTCGATCCCTTCCATCTTCATCTCCGCCATTTTTTGGGTCTTAAGCTTGTCCAGTTGCCTGCGCAGGATGATGTCGGGGTTCTCCACGATGGACTCGACGAGCGTGAGGAGGACCAGGGCGTAGTCCGGTTGTTGCGGGTCCAGCAAAGGAATTGTGTCAAGTAAATACAACGACAACGTCTGGTCCATGGAAAAATCGTCCTGGAGGCCAATGTTGACGCGCAGGGTCGCGCCGGTCTCGGTCTTGGGAATGAATTCGACGATCTTGCGGTCCAGCAGGGAGCGGAACAATTGCCAGGCCCGCTCGCGGTGGGCCTTTTTGGCCTTGGGTGAATCATGGCAATCGCGGATCAGTTGACGCATGGCGCCGCAGCCGTCGCCTTTGCGGCTGAGCACGTTGAGCAACATGCCGTGAGAAACGTGGAAACGGGAAGTCAACCGTTCCGGCGGCGCAGCCATCAGGCGGGCAAAAGTGTTTTTGTCCCAGTTGATGAAGTTCCTCTCGGGCGCCTGGCGCTTGACGGTTTTGCGGCCGTCGCGGGCGGATTTTTCGGCGAGCTTGAGATTTTCGATGGCGTGTTCCGGGGCTTGCGCCACCACCCAACCGCGGTCGTCGAATCCCTTGCGGCCGGCGCGACCGCTGATCTGGTGAAAATCCCGCGCGCTGAGCAGGACGGTTTTTTGGCCGTCGAACTTGCACAAGCGCGTGAAGAGCACGGTGCGGATGGGGACATTTATGCCCACGCCAAGGGTGTCCGTGCCGCAGATGATGTGGAGCAGGCCCTTTTGGGCGAGTTGCTCGACGAGCACGCGGTATTTGGGAAGCAGCCCGGCATGATGCAGGCCGATGCCGTGTTTGAGCCATTTTTTGATTTCAGGGCCGTAAGGGCTGCTGAACTTGACCCCTTCCAAGGCGGCGGCGATGGTGTTTTTTTGTTCGCGGGTGCAGACGTTGATGCTGGTGAAATCCTGCGCGCTCTGGGCGGCCTCCAATTGGGTGAAATGGACGACATAGGCCGGCGTTTTGCGGTCAGCCACAAGGCTTTCGACTGTCTTGGCCAGGGGCAATTCCGAGTAGGCAAACTCCAGGGGCACGGGGCGGTCGGTGGACGAAATGCTGACGCTGGGCCGGCCTGTCAGGCGGGTCAGTTCCTGCTCGAAAAACGCCGTGTCCCCCAAGGTGGCGGACATGAGGAGGAAACGGGCCTGGGGCAAAGTCAACAATGGCGTTTGCCAGGCCACGCCGCGTTCGCGGTCGGCGTAGTAGTGGAACTCGTCCATGACAACTTCCTGAACGCCGGCCTGGGCGCCTTCGCGCAAGGCGATGTTGGCCAGGATTTCGGCGGTGCAGCAGAGGATGGGGGCGTCGCGGTTGACGGAGGCGTCGCCAGTGCAGAGGCCGACGTTGTCCGGGCCGAACTCGCGGCAGAGGGCCATGAATTTCTCATTGACAAGCGCCTTGACCGGGCAGGTGTAAACCGAGCGCCGGCCCTGGGCGATGGACTTGAAGTGGAGGGCGGCGGCCACGAGCGATTTGCCCGAGCCGGTGGGGGTATTGAGGATGACGTTCTTCTCCTCGAACAACTCGAGGATGGCCGATTCCTGCGCGGGATAGAGCTGCAGACGCAGTCCCTGGGCATATTCGAGAAAGCGGCCCAACAAGGCATCGTTGTCCGGTTTTTCGCCCTTGGGTATCAGATCATAGAGTGTTTTCGGCACAGAAGGGAATTTCTCCGACTGGCTTGGTCAGAACATCCGGTACCCCATCAAAAGAAAAAGTCCACCCAGCATCAGACCCGAAATGATTCCCAGGGCAATCAGGCAAAGGAAGAAGCACGCCCAAAAGCGCACGAGGCTGTCAAAGCCGCGCGGCGAATCGGAAGAACCAGGGTTTGAACCGTTTTTCATGCCGTTACCGTGGGATTATCAGCGCGGATGGCCCTTTTGGCCAGCACAGATTTCAGGGCATTCGCGCAGCAATGAAGCTATTGGGGCTTTAAATCAATGACGCGGCCCGCCCTTTATTTCGGACCCGGGGCCAGCTCCACCAGTATTTGATTGTTGCAACAGGATCTTGGTTATGTAACAGTAGAGACATGAAGGCAACAGCCCGCATATCGACGAGGAACGGCCACACGGTCATGCCGGCAGCCGTGCGCAAATACCTTGGTTTGGGCAAAGGCTCGCGAATCCAATATGAAAGCAAAGCCAATGGCGAGGTGGTCCTCAAGCCGCTGCCAACACTGGAGGCCTTGTTTGGCAGTGTCAAGGGCGATGGGATTTATCACGCGGATGAGTCGGCCCGTGGCTGGGTGGCCGGAACCGGCCGCGTTTTGAAGAAGGGATTGAGGTGAGCGCACCAGCGGTGATGTTGGCGGATGCCAACATTTTTCTTCGCTTCCTCCGCAATGACCATCCGGCGCACTCCGCCGCGGCACGAATTCTGATGGAAGCCGCCGCCAGTGGACGTGTCGTGCTGCGCGTTCCCGAGGTCGTTGTCGTTGATGCGTTTTACACACTGACGGCTCCAAGAATGGGCGTGGCCAAATCTTTGGGCGCCCGCCAGCTTTCCGCCCTCCTGCAACAACCGGGCATCGACGTTCAGAACAAGACCCGCGTCCTGGATATTCTCGCTGTCTGCGAAGCCAAGAACATTGATTATTGTGATGCCTCCCTCATCGTCGAGGCGCGGCGTGAAGGATTTCCCATCCTTTCGTACGGCCGCGATTTTGCCAAAGCGGATGATGTGGCGTCCGTTTCACCGATGGAGTGGATAAAGGCACACCAAAAAGCATGAGGTTGATGAGGTTCGTGCTGGTTTTTTTTGCCGCGTTCCCGTAATCCATTCGAGCATGAATGTTACATCTTTCGTCCGTGAAAAATCAGCGTCCCTGGCGTTGGTGTGCTCCGCACTGCTCCTGGCAGGCGCCGGAACCGCGCCAGCCCGCGCCCAAACCACCAACGGCGCCGCCGTGTCGCAGGACAGCGCCGACGCGTCGCAATTTCCCGCCCTGAAGGAATTGCCTGGGAAGGCGCCGCCACGAGTATGGAATGGGCTGGCAAAAGTGTGGGCGCGCGATCATGGGCAATGGAAGACGACCGCGAGCAACGAGGTTGGAGCAGTGGTGTTTCTGGGAGATTCCATCACGGAAGGGTGGAGCACGCTGGCGCGGGATTTTCCAAAACTCAAAGTGGCCGACCGCGGCATCGGCGGCGACATCACGAGCGGAGTGCTTTACCGGCTGAAGCCGGATGTGTTGAGCCTGGACCCCGCCGCCATCGTGCTGCTCATCGGGACAAACGACGTGGGGGATGGGGCCGATCCGAAAGACGTGGCGGCGAACGTCCGGCTGATTCTCCAGGCGATCCAGAATTACAATCCCAAATTGAAGGTGATCGTCTGCGAGGTGATGCCGCGAGCGGACGGCGATGCGCGCGCTTACTCCAAGAAAATCCGGAAGGTGAACTCCCTGGTGAAGAAGATCGTCAAGAAAGAGCCAAATGTTGCCATATGCGATACCTGGAGCGCATTCACGGACAAAAAGGGCCATCAGATCGCGGCGGACTTCCGCGCTGATCATCTGCACTTGAATGCAACGGGTTACGCAGTATGGAAAAGCGCGCTGGAGCCGGTGATGGCCAATCTGCATCTGGCGACCGGCCGGGCCGAATAGATAATTTGGGTAAATCTCCCACATGAGATCATTAACAGAGTATTTGTTTTTTGAGGTTCCGGGACGGCGCGGCTTTGTCAATATCACCGACGAGGTGCACAAGCTGGTGCGCAAAAGCGGCGTGGCGGAGGGTCTCTGTCTGGTGAATGCCATGCACATCACCGCCTCGGTGTTCATCAACGACGCGGAGGATGGATTGTTGCATGATTATGACGTCTGGCTGGAGAAATTGGCCCCGCATGAGCCGGTCAGCGGTTATCATCACAACCGCACGGGCGAGGACAATGCCGACGCCCACATGAAACGGCAAATCATGGGACGCGAAGTGGTGGTGGCCATCACCAAAGGGAAACTCGACTTCGGCCCGTGGGAGCAGATTTTTTACGGCGAATTTGACGGACGCAGGCGAAAACGCGCCCTGGTCAAGATCATTGGGGAATAAGTTCCAGAAAGCGCATCACGGAGTCGCCGTGTTTGAGCATTTTGCGTTCATGCCAGAAGGGCGGCAGGTCGAGCGTGTCGCGTTTGGTGTGGCCCAGGATGAAGAGGGCGCCGGGCCGGAGGAGTTTGGGCGGACTGGGGTCGTCCAGCAGTTGTTGGGCGAGTGAGGTGGAGCGGCGGCCGATGTTTTTTTCGCCGTAGGGCGGATCGGCCAGGAGCAAATCGAATTGACAGCCGGCGGCGGCCAGTTGCGCCAGGGCGATGAAGGCGTCCTGGACGCGAATCTCCAGCGCGGTCTCCGGCAGGCGGGCCAGGGCGAAGTTTTGCCGGATGAAGCGGGCGTGACGGCTCGATTTCTCCACACAAACGGCGCTGGCCGCGCCGCGGCTGAGGCATTCCAGGCTCAATGCGCCCGTCCCGGCAAAGACTTCCAGCACCGCGGCGCCCGCCACGCGCGGGCCGAGGCTGTTAAAAACCGCCTGGCGCACCAAGTCGGGCGTGGGCCTGACCTCGAAGCCCTTGGGGACCTTGAGGATGGTGCCGGCCGCGCTGCCGCCAATGAGGCGCATCTAAGGAAATGACCAATGACCAAGCACGAATGACGAAACAATGCTCAAACGTCCCATGACGAAAAAAGGCCCCGGCCCTGACGACGTTGGTCATTGGGGCCGGGATATTGATTGGTCATCAGGATTTCGCCCTTGGTCGTTTAGATTACAGGCCTTTGGAAATCATGAATTTGACCAAGTCGGCCACGCGGCAGCTATAGCCCCATTCGTTGTCGTACCAACTGATCAGTTTGAAAAACCGCTTGTTGAGTTCGATGCCGGATCCGGCGTCAAATATCGAGGAAAAGCTCGAGTGGATGAAATCGGAGCTGACCACTTCGTCCTGGGTGTAGTCCAGGATGCCTTTCAAATAGGTTTGACTGGCCTTTTTCATGGCGGCGGAGATCTCCGCGTAGCTGGTGTCCCTGGCCGTGCGCACCGTCAGGTCCACGCATGAGGAGGTCGGGGTCGGCACACGAAACGCCATGCCGGTCAGCTTGCCTTTGACTTCCGGGCAAACCAAGCCGACGGCCCTGGCCGCGCCGGTGGTGGAGGGGATGATGTTGAGGGCCGCGCTGCGTCCGCCCTTCCAATCCTTTCTGCTGGGGCCGTCGACCGTCTTTTGCGTGGCGGTGTAGGAGTGGATGGTGGTCATCAGCCCTTCCTCGATGCCAAAACCCTCCTTGAGCAGCACATGGACGACCGGCGCCAGGCAATTGGTGGTGCAGGAAGCGTTGGAAATGATGTTGTGCCTGGCCGGATCGTATTTTTGTTCGTTAACGCCGAGGACGAGGGTGATGTCCTCGTTCTTGGCCGGAGCGGAGATGATGACCTTCTTCGCACCCGCCGCGATGTGGCCCTTGGACTTCACCGCGTCGGTGAATAGCCCGGTGGATTCAATGATCAATTCCGCGCCCAACTGCTTCCATGGCAACCCGGACGGGTCTTTGGCGCTGACCACATGAATGTCGCGGCCATTGACGACCAGAATATCGTCGTCGGGCTTGTCCGGGGCCGATTTGCGGGAGGAGACTTGGCCTTTGAACCGGCCCTGGGTGGAATCGTATTTGAGGAGGTAAGCCAGGTTGTCGGCCGGGACAATATCGCCCACGGCGACGACTTCGACGTCCTTCCCGATCATGCCCTGTTCCTCGATGGCGCGGAAAACGAGCCGGCCAATGCGTCCAAAACCATTGATTGCAACTTTAACTGCCATAATTTTAATTCTTTCTAAGCGCTCCGGTGTGATTACCGAAATTAGGAGTGGATGTTAACGGCCCCGCTCCCATCGTCAATGAAATTTGGACGGACGAAAAAGAGACTGGGAAAAGTATTGAAAAACGGGACGAGGTTGGCGAGAATGGCGGAAGTGGTTCGCCACTTGGCCGGGGCGTAGCGTAGCTTGGTAGCGCGTCTGAATGGGGTTCAGAAGGTCGTGAGTTCAAATCTCACCGCCCCGACCATCTTAAAACGTTGATTTTCAATGGATAAGGAGGATATGCCACTTTGGGAGTTATTGGTGGTTTTAGGGCAATTATTAGGACTTTACCTGGAGGGATCTGGAGGTAATACTGGCGGGGTTTGGAGGAAATAATATGCCGATTAAACGACCAGCAGTGCAGCACGGAAAAAAATGTTGGGAAGTCGAGACTCCCGCTTATGAGGGGAAACGATGCCGCAATTATTACGGCACTGAGAAGGAGGCTAACGCCGCGATTGATAAGTTCAATAAGGACGTCAAACTGGCTGGGGAGTGGTGGGCCCGGTTGACTCCAGCAGAACGGCTGGCCCTCCAACTGGTCCACACACAAGCCAGCGCAGCCGGCTTGACGATCACGAAAATTTGGGAGGATTACCAGGCGTACCAAAAACAACAGGCAGCCGCTGCGGCCTCGGTCACCACGCCCACGGCCTACGAGGATGTCGTCACGGAATGGAAGCGCCGGAAAAAAGCTGCCGGCAAATCCGAGCGGTATGTTTATCACGCTGCGGCTGACCTCATGAAGTTTGGAAAAGGCCAAGAGAGGCGCAATATCCACGAGATAATGCCTGCCGAACTGGACAAATATATTAACAGCCAGAAGATCCAAAAGCGGGGAAAGGACTTCGGCAAGCCATGGGGCCTCTCCACTAAGAGAACTAACATGTCGCTCTTTTCATCGCTGTGGGTGGTGGCAATTGCGAAGGGCTGGGCCACCCTCAACATCGTGGACCGGCTGGAACCCATCGGAAAACTCGGTCGGCAAAAAAAGATTTACAACAACGAAACCACACTCGACCTCATGGCTGCCACCTTGGAAAACGCAAAGACACAGACCTATCTGGCGCCAATGGCCTTGGGGTTTTTCGGGTGCATGAGGCCGGAGGAGATCACGAGCGAGAAACCAAAGGCCACTGGCTTGCCTGTAGAAAAATGGTTCGGGTGGAAGGACATAGACCTCAAGAACGGCCTGGTATCAGTCAGTGTGGACGTTGCAAAAACCGGGGATGAGCGGGTGATTCGCCTCCAGCCCTGTGCGATTGAATGGCTGAAGCTGGCACAAGAACTTGGCTGTCCCCTCCCTCCTGTGGACGAATTTCGGACGGCGAGGTTAATCTGTGAATTGATCGGCCTGGATGATTGGATCCGGGACGGCTTAAGGAAGAACTGTGCCACGCACCTTCGCGCGGTTTACAAAAACGATTACGAGGTGGTCAAGGATTTGGGCAACAGCGTGAGGGTGATGGTGAAGGCTTATGCAGAGTTAAGGACACCGGAGGCCATATCGTTGGAGCACTGGATGATAACACCAGGGAAAGTAAAGGAGTACCGCAAAAGCAGGAAGTGGTTGAAGGTGCTCAGGGATGCTGCGGACAAGGCCGCTATCGCCGCCGCTTCAAAGCCTCCAGAACCGTCGGCCAGTGAAAACGCCAAAAGCGAGCGTTGATTTTTATGCAAGGTAAGGTGCCATCGTTCACCTTATCATACACCCAGTCATTTCCGCACTGTAGCCGGTCGGCCATCTCGGATACAGTTATCAGAGCCTCACCTTTGTCTTTGTCATTCTCACTCACGGTAACATTCTAGTGCAAATTGCTTTTGGCGTTTATTTGTTCTCCCCACCGGGAAAACCAGGCCCACCCGGCGCGGCGTGCGATCGGGTACCCCCTCAAACTCGAATTGTCCCCCTATATCCGGCGGGGCATATTGACTGGCTTTGCTCTCTTGGTCGGACTGCAGGTGTGCATTACGCGTCATTACCTTCGAAGGGGGCTACTTCCTGGGGATCCATAGGAAACGTCCTTAAAATTGAAACCCACAAAAGGTGCCTCTTACAAACGGAATTCTCTGTTACCAAATAATTTGGCCTCGTGTGTCTTATAATTAAGCCATGCATAGCGTGTTTTACATGCAATGGAATTACGGAATCCGGTCCAGCCACAGTGAGCTAAAAACGGGGCGACTTTTTGTCCCGTTGTGCTACGGGCCGGATGTCGAGGCCCTGCTGAGAATCCCGCACGCCGTAAAGACCCCTGGTGTCACAGCCCAATTCCACCACAACATTTAAAGTGCATTTAATTAAGGAATTGTGTGCTTATGCAGATTGAGACGTCAAATATGATACTGAAGAAGAATCTTCAGACGCAAATAGCGGCGTTCGAGGAGGGTTTGGCTATTAGAAAGCGCATGCTCGCGCTACTTCAGGAAGGCGAGGGAATAGAACAGCCCATTCGTCCAAGGATCAAACCGTGGCTCCTGCGCGAGTACCTCGAACAATTCCATCCAGACGGCATTGCCCTCGATGAGGTTCCAAATGCTCTGAGGGATATGGGGTTTATGACAAAGGAGAAGTCACCCACAACCAATTGGCTTCGGCAGCTAAAGCCCCAACTTGATTTTTTCGTTGTTGCTGACGGGTGGGTGAAGCTTCGGGACAACTTGCCACAATTGGATGAAAAGTACGCAAATGGCGAGGAGAACGTCGGTAATGCTGTACCACAGGAACATCTGGAATAATAGGTACACGAAATGAATGCTGAACGTCAACTACGGACCAGAGAAAAGCTATCGCTGCTGGCCGAAGAATTCCTGTCGGGAATCTCGCTAGAAAGTAGCGTCAACGGCTGGCGTCAACCAAATGCACAAGTAGCTTACAGTGAGTATGTTCGAATTGAAATGCGTATAAAGCGGCAGGAGAAGCACCACAATAATAAGTATTTATTGCTTTGCCTAAATATACGCATTATACGCGGGGGGCTTGTCAGATTTGATAAGAAAATACTTATCTAAATATCCATGAACACCATTGCTGAAACAAAAGATAAACGCCAAGTGGCGTCAACAGATGGCGTCAACCAAGCTGCTTGCCAAATCAAATCTACTCCACAGTCGGCGAATGGCTCAGGAGGCAAGCGCCGGCCGGGGGCAAGAGAAAAAGAGGAAACGTCGGCACAGTTCTTGGTCCGCAAGATCGCCAGACTGAAGAAGTTCGTCGAGAAGCTCAAGAACCCGGATGTTGATCCGCGATGCCGCCGGTTGTCGCTCCACCTGGCCAGCCAGCTTTCGGCGGGCTCCTCTGCACTTGTGTCAAAATGGCCGGAAGTGTCGCCGGCGGAAGTGCATGATGCCTTCGTTGCCGATCTCAACCGGTTCATCCAGACTGCTAGCCAAGAGGAATGGTTTGGTGAGCTGACCCTGGCTCCGGAAACACTCGAATTGGTCAAGCAGCGGCCAAGTGGTCCGGACCTCCAGAAACTCCGCCGGATGGTGCTCCACGACGCCTACCCCGGTGAAATTTCCAAATGCCTGCAAAGATCCTATCGCGAAACCTCCCGCGTCGGGCCAAAGGGTTCGGGACTGTTTAGGATTGCAGGCGTGTGGGGAATCTTCGCGAAGGTCAAAATCGCCGGAAGGACCCGCACCAAGGCTATGGAGACCGATGACTCCGCAACGGCCCGGACCAGCAGGGCAGAATGGGTGGCCGGCCTCCTCAAGAATCAAGGGCTCGTCGGGGTGGCAAAAGATGCTCTGGCCAGCTTCCTACCGGGCTATTTCAAGTCGCGACAGGAGTTGATCACACTGGGCAAGATAAGCCAGGACACCGTAGACGACGAAATTCTGAAGATCCGGCATGTGGCTGCTCACTGGGCCAGATTTAACACCATTCAACTGGAGCAATTCGATCCAAATGCGATCAAAGAATTGCAGGACACACTTCTTACGAAAGCCCGGGACCGCCGGTACAAGGACACTTCACATGGAAAGGGTCTGACGAAGTCAACATACAACACCTACATGGCTCCCATTTACCATTTGGTGAAGTACCTTTTTGAGCAAAAAAAGCTGACAGCGGAGCAATATCTAGCACTGAAGAATGTTATCAAATGGGCCACAAAATCGAGCCGAAAGGTGGAAATTCCCACAAGTGAGCAATTCACAAAAATGCGCGCTTACCTGTATAAGATACGGGCGGGTCGATCTCGGGGCCAGTGTGGTGTAAAAGCCGACTTTTTATTTCTCTGCGGTTCGCGCCTGCAGACGGTCAACGCCGCCCAGGTGAAGCATATCAACTTCGCCCGCCGGAGGATCAAGCTGACCAAACTCAAACACCGCGAGGGCCAGCCTGACGAAAAGGAAGTGCCAATGCTCGAGGAATTGGCGATTATCCTCGAGCGTTGGATCAAGGCTCGAAAATTGGGCCCGGACGACTTTTTATTTAGCGGGGCAAACATCAACGGGGCCCTCAAAGCCGCCGCCAAACACGCAGGCCTAGCCAATTGGTACCACCACGCCTGTCGAAAGTGGTTTGCAACGATGTGTCTGGAGCAGACGGGCGACCCGCTTGCAATCGCGGAATTGCTCTGCCACAATGACGGCGGGGAAGCGCTGCTGTTCGCGTACCGGCAAGCTTGCGCCGCACATTTGGAGCCCAAGGTCCGCTCCCTCAAGCTTCTCCCGGGCGCCGTAGCGGACGCCACACTCAGCGCCGCCTGCGCCAAGGCCCAGCGGGCACTGGCGAAAATTCAAAACTTGGACAAAACTCACGCTGCCCTGATTCTCGATCATATTCTCTGGATCGAGACTCAAGTCGACGACGGGGATTACGAGGCGCTCTCAGCTCTGCCAGGTCACAGGCTGCCGACGCTGCCCATTTACGTGCCGCCGTCCCAACGGATTGTGATAGAACCCAATTATCAGCTTCTAAAAAAGAATCTGCACCACTTGGTTGCGCAGAGGGGCATTGTATGCACCGACATAGCTATAGCAACCGGCATTAAACTAACGAAAATCGAAAGCGCTTACTGTACCGGCAAGCTACAGGCGGTTGTTTTGCCGAAATTATGTGGTTACTTCAACGTTACTCCGATGGACCTGCTCACGGTCGATCTTGAGGATGCAAGCACTTTCGATGCCGCCGCCCAGAACGGATCCACAGTTCCGGATGCCGCGGGCTCCGAGCCCACAAAGGCCGCCGAAGATGCCAACCAAGCTGCCGACCCGAACGCCGAATCGGACGCGCCGCGCGAAAAGTCGGCGGATGACCTTGTTTTGGAACAGAATCCCATCGCTCTGGCCCAGACGGTGAGTCGCAATCTTCTGAGTCTCCTCTACGAGAGAGATTTGACCGTTCCCGAACTGGCGACCAAAAGTGGCGTCTCCAAGACAGTAATCTACCGATATGTCGGAGGCGCCTGCATTCCTTTTGATTCCACCCTGGCCAAGCTGTCAATGGCATTGGGTGTCCGGGATGCCGATATTTTTAACCCCGAACGGGATAGCATTATTCCCGATCCAACCAAGATAAAAGCCAACCTGCGCGCCATCCGAAACCACCATGGAATGTCGGATAATGAGTATTTCAGCAGTCTGAAAGTCGGCAAGATCTGCTTCAAACTCACGCTGTTGACCGGGGAAATCTCGCCTCACCAGGCCAAGAAAGTGGCCGCGTACGAGCAAATTTCTGTCCGGGAGTTGCTGAGCGAAGACGTGACCGCAAAGTTTCCCTGTGCTCCGGCTATTGACGCGGCGGTAGTGGCGCGAAACCTAAACAGCCTGTTTTTCGAGCGTGGAATTGTGCGGCAGCACCTTCGCACAAAATGCCGCGTCAACGAAAAGGCTCTTGTCAGATATCTGCGGGGCGAGGTTGACCGCCCTAACCGAGAAGTTCTCGCCAAAATTGCTGACGGCTTGCAGGTGAGCGTTGATCAATTAGCCGATCCAACCCGGCCAGAAATCAAACTCACCGGATTCTTTGCCGCCAATCTTCGACATTTGTTTGGGCAAACCAGGTTCAAGCCATTTACCATTTGCAGAGGGTTTGCCGTGGCTGGCACGGGTATAGATGATTTATGTAGCGGAGCTAGCTCGCCAACACCGACTCAGGTGGCAGGACTCGGCCGCCTTTTTGGGGTGTCGCCGGGGGAGTTGCTGATGCATGATTTGACGTCGAGAGTTCTAATCAGAGATAGTGACAGCAAAGGCGTTTGTCGGTGGCGTCTTGATGGCCACGCAAAGTAAATGGCGTTTCGTGCCAGGACGTCTGCTTGCCATGTCTTCCAAACAAGCTGAAGACTCCGACCAGATGCGACTTGGTTTGCAGAGAGACGGGTCGGAATCAATTCCTATCTCCCCAACAACAAGACCACAAAGCGCATCCTCTGGACGCGGGAATTATCAATTCCTATGCACACCATGAAAACAAGCAACCCGTGGAGCCACGGAGCCAAGCCTAAATGAATTATCGGCTTGCACAGTTCCTCAAATAAGTTGAGGATGTGTGAATGCCGAAGAAAAACGATCCCTTCGCTGTGCTGATGAATGTCGCGCAAGACCAGCAAGGCTATTTTACGACGAAGCAAGCCATCGAGGCTGGCTACGCGGACAATACGCACCCGTACCACGTTCGCGCCGGGAATTGGGAGCGAGTCTGTCGGGGCATTTATCGGATGACGCATCTCCCGCCGCCTGAGGATGGCGAGATGATGGCTTGGCTCCTCTGGTCGCGTGGACGCGATGAAAAGCCGTTAGGGGTGATGTCGCATCAAACGGCCCTGAGTCTTTTCGAGCTGGGGGATTTCAACCCGGCCAAGATCCACATGATCGTGCCGCCAACATTTCGACGCAACAGTTCGCCGCCCAAAGCGGTCGTGCTGCACCGGGCCGGACTCGCGCCCGGCGAACTGACCCACCTGCGTGGTCTGACGGTATGCCGCCCGCTTCGTGCGCTGTGTGACCTGGCCAACGCCAATCCGGATTCCGTCGGCGATCTCCGGCCTGTTGCGGTCGAGGCGCGACGACGTGGTCTGATAACCCAGCACGAGCTTTCCGCCATGAAACGACATAAAAACTTGCGGAAACTCGTGACCGATTTACTCCCATGAAGCGTTACGAAACTCCCCAAGCGTTGCGCCGTGCGCTGGAAGACCGACTGCTGGCCCAAGTACGGCAAGAGGGCGGAGACATTCAACGCTTGCGACGTCAAACGGCGTTCGACCGTCTGCTCTGCCGCCTTTTTCACGAAACAAGCGCTCCGTGGTTGCTCAAGGGCGGGTATGCAATGGAGCTTCGTATCCGGGCTGCGCGGACCACGCGGGACATTGACTTGGCCATCCGCCAGTTGCCCGGCGGGGCGAGGCAGTGGGATGAGGCCGCCGTTCGGAGCTTGCTGGAATTTGCGGCACGCATTGAACTCGAAGACGGTTTTGAATTCACCATCGGTGAGCCAACGCTGGATTTGGACGCGGCGCCTTATGGCGGGTCACGCTATCCGGTCGATGCGCAGATGGCAGGACGGCGCTTCGCCAGCTTCCACCTGGACGTGAGCGCAGGCGACGTTCTGCGCGAGCCATTCGAGATTCTGGAAGGCCATGATTGGCTGGGGTTCGCGGGAATCGCAAAAGCCAGGTTGCCCGCCATCTCGCGGGAGGAACAATTCGCGGAAAAGCTGCACGCGTACACGCTCCCTCGGGAAGGCCGGGCGAATACGCGAGTGAAGGATTTGGTGGACATGGTCTTGCTGGTTGATTCAGGCACTCTCGATTCAATCCGGCTCATCGAGAGTATCAAAGGAACCTTTCGCCGTCGCGCCAGTCACGAAGTGCCGGGTTCGCTGCCTCCGCCCCCGCCGACGTGGGAGGAGCGTTTTGGCGAACTGGCCTCGGAGTGCGGCTTAAATGGAACTCTGCTTGAGCAGTACCGTCGCCTTGATGCCTTCCTCGCTGGAATTCAAAAATAGTTCAATCCGTTCGGCTAGCTTCGCTCCATGATGAGAAAGCGACAGGAGCAGGATATGGATGGACGAGAATTTAGATTCTACGATAACCATGAGTTCTTTCACGCGACCTGTTCGGTCGAATCGCGCCATCAAAACCCGGTTCAAGGCCTGTGCATGAATTGATAACGATCGGGTTCGAAAGGCATTTTTCGGGTTCCTTGCCACGGTTGAGATACCGGCTTAACCGCAGCCATCGTCGAGGAGGAGCGGACCGAGTTGGAGCACCCACCTGCCAGCCTATTTAGACAAACGCCATGTGGTCACCTGGAGGCGCAATACCGGGGTTTTCATGCAAGTTCTAGTCCCGTCCCACATTAGTGCTTATCCCCCAATGACTTGAAAAAACCACGCATCTGAGTTACACGAAAAGTTACAACATTTTGCCTCATTTCAGCGTGGCTGTTCGTGGTGAGCGCGCGCCATTTGAGCCTGGATTTGCCGGGGCCGGGTGGGCCAATCATCAGCATGTCGTAATTCCCAGATTCCGGCACATGCAAATACTGTTTGGTTTTTCGGGCTACCAGGCGAGTTCAGCGGTTGATGAAAGTCGACATCCTGACTCCATGCCTTATCACCGTCGTCAAAAAGTGCTGCCAACTGCCAAACATCATGGGGAGAACACCCCATAGCGATCACTCAGCCAACTAGGTATTTTACTTCAGCAACTGCGCGTAAGCACAACTATGAGCACGGAAGTCAATTATGGCTAAGTCCGAGCCTCAGCCTGAAGGCAAGGCTGAGGTTCAACCTGAGGCCCAAGCCAAGACACCGTCTGATTCCACGCCGCAGATCGCCAAGCGAGCCTATGAAATCCACGAAGAGCGGGGCCAACAGAGCGATCCGGCAGTTCAGGACTGGGAGCAGGCGAAGAAGGAGATCCGAAGAGATCAAACCAAAGGGGAGCCTTCGCCTGGAGCCAAGACGGAGCCAAAACCTGAAACTAAAGCCGAACCAAAGCCTGAAACCAAAACCGCGCCATCTTCATCCACAAAGAAGAAAGTTCTGGTCGCCGGTGTAATAATACTGGCAGTTTTGGCGATCCTCGCAATTGGCTTCGGGGTGGGGAGATGGTGGGGAAACTCGAAAAAAGAAGAGAACCGATTGGTTCTGTATGGGAATATCGATCTGCGCCAAGTCGAGCTGGCATTCAACGATAGCGAGCGTATCTCCGAGGTGCTGGTTCAGGAAGGGGACAAGGTCACGCGTGGGCAGATTCTGGCCCGGCTGGACACATCCCGTCTCAAACCGCAGACGGCGGAGGCGGCAGCGGAGATGGACGCCCAGCAGGCAGTGGTGGAAAGACTTCATCACGGCAGCCGGCCGGAGGAAACCGCCCAAGCCCAGGCCAATGTCGCGTCGGCCAAAGCGGATCTGGTCAATGCCGAGCTGCAATGGAAGCGGATGACGGCGTTGTCAGAGCTAACCACCGGTCGGGCCATCAGCCAGCAAGACATCGATGGCGCCAAAGCCGGCTTGGACATGGCGCAGGCGCGGCTGGAGGCGGCGCAAAAGGGTCTCGATCTTTCCACGATTGGCCCAAGGAAGGAGGACATTGCCCAAGGGGAGGCACAACTGCGCGCCAATCAAGCCCAACTCGATCTTCTTCGCCAGGAATTGGCCGACGCCGAACTCGTTTCCCCTTGCGATGCCGTGGTACGCTCCAGGTTCCTGGAACCTGGCGAGATGATATCCCCGCAAAGGCCGGTTTACGATCTGGCCATCACGAACCCAAAGTGGGTTAGAGCCTATGTTTCCGATCCCGACTTGGGGAAGATTCATCCAGGGATGAAAGCGTCGATTACTGCGGACAGTTTTCCTGGCCGGGCCTTTTCCGGGTGGATCGGTTTCATTTCATCTGTCGCCGAATTCACGCCTAAGGCCGTCGAGACTGTGGAGTTGCGCTCCAGCCTGGTCTATGAAATCCGCGTTTTCGTGCAGGACCCCCAGGACGAAATGCGCCTGGGTATGCCGGCGACTGTGTCTCTGGAATTAAATCCACCCTCCCAAAGCCGACCATAGGAAAGGTATCGAGCAAATGTGGTGGACAAAAACTCTCAGGGGCATGGCGATAGCCGGTATGATTGGTGTCGGCGGCTGCGCCGTCGGGCCGGACTATCACCGTCCACCAGCCCATGCTCCGGTCAGTTGGAGTTCGCCCATGGCAAACGGGCTGACTAACACCGCGACCGCAGATTCGACTTGGTGGAAGTCGTTTAACGATTCCGAACTGAACTCTCTCATTCAGCGGGCGGCGCAATCAAATCTGGATTTGCGCGTGGCGGAAGCGCGGCTGCGACGAGCCCGGGCCGTGCGGGAAAGGAGCGCGGCCGATTTTATGCCGGCAGTTGATGCCTCTGCTTCTTATGCCAGACAACTACAGAGCGAGAACCAACCGCTGATAGGAGGACTGCCGCTGCCGGCAAACTTCCCCTTCGAATACAACGTTTATCAAGCCGGCTTCGACGCCTCGTGGGAAATCGACCTTTTCGGCGGCAAGCGGCGTGCGCTGGAAGCGGCCACCGCGGAATGGGAAGGAACGATGGAGGCTCGCAACGACGCGATGGTCAGCTTGCTGGCCGAGGTGGCGAGGACTTATGTCGAATTGCGCGGTGGACAGCTCCGGATGGAGATCGCTCGCCGAGACCTCAAACTTCAGGACGAAGCTTTGGAACTCACCCGCGCCCGCTTTCAAACCGGACTCACGAGCGAACTTGACGTCACGCGGTCGGCGGCCTTGCTTGCAAGCATAAGGGCGAGGATTCCGCCGCTCAATACCGGGGTGCGGGCGGCCATGTACGGCATAGCGGTCCTGCTCGGGCAGGAGCCGGGCGAACTGGTGACCGAACTTTCTCCGACCATGCCAGTGCCGCCGACCCCCCCGGAAATTCCGGTCGGGCTTCCCTCCGATCTTCTCCGCCGCCGCCCGGACGTTCGCCAGGCCGAACGGCAACTGGCAGCCGAGACCGCCCGCATTGGAGTGGCGAAATCGGACTGGTTTCCCAAACTCTCCCTCACTGGGGACGTCGGGAGTGAAAGTGTCACCCTGGCCCAAGCGTTCAAGCCCGGCAGCCTTTTCTGGTCGCTTGGCCCGAGTCTGCAATGGCGGGCGCTCGATTTCGGCCGGGTGCGCGCGGAAGTGCGAACCCAAACCGCTGTGCAAGAGGCCGCGCTGGCGACGTATGAGAAAGTCGTTTTAATTTCGCTGCAAGAGGCGGAGAACGCCGTTATGACCTATGCGCAGGAACAAAACCGCCACCGGGAGCTAGCCGACGAAGTGGCCGAAAACCGGCGCTCACTGGAGATGGCCAAGAGTCTTTACAATGCAGGGCGCGTCAATTTTCTCGACGTTCTCGACGTCCGACGGTCGCTCTACGATTCCGATGACCAACTGGCAGTGAGCGACCAGGCGGTTTCGGTCGATCTCATCGCCCTTTACAAGGCGCTGGGCGGTGGATGGGAGACGCTCATGCGGGAGCCAGCGAAATCGCTTTCAATTACTCCATTGCCATGACGACACCCGCTTCGTCTCCGGCATTGCAATTGGACGGCGTTTGCAAGTCCTTTCGCCGTGCGACAGGGGAACCGGTGCTGGCACTCGACAACATTTCTTTTTCCGTCGTCAAGGGCGGTCTTGCCGCGTTGGTCGGACCGGACGGAGCCGGCAAGACAACTCTGATCCGACTTCTGGCCGGGCTGATGAAGGCCGATGGCGGCACCGCCAACGTGCTGGGAATCAACGCGGCGAAGGACCCGCAAGCGATCCAGTCGCGGATTTCGTACATGCCGCAGAAATTTGGACTGTATGACGATCTGACGGTCCTGGAAAACATGGACCTCTACGCTGATTTGCACGGGGTCACGTCCGAAGAAAAACGGACGCAATATACCCGCCTGCTGGAAATGACCGGCTTGGACCCATTTCAAAAACGGCTGGCCGGAAAACTTTCCGGCGGGATGAAACAAAAGCTCGGCCTGGCCTGCACGCTCGTCCGTTCACCCGAATTGCTGCTCTTGGACGAGCCGACCGTCGGGGTCGATCCGCTCTCCCGCCAGGAGCTGTGGGAGATCATCCGCAGACTGGTCAAAGAGGGGATGACAGTCTTGATCAGCAGCAGTTTTCTTGACGAAGCGGACGAATGTGAAAGTGTCCTGGTCTTAAATGAAGGGAAAAAGCTGGCGGAGGGGCTGCCGACAGAGGTCAGCAGCCTGGCGCTCGGCCGCACCTTTCTCTCCCAACCGCCGGAAGGAACAAAACCGCGGGATTTCCAGGCCCGGCTACTCGATGAGCCCGACATTATAGATGCCGTGCCAGAGGGCGGACAAATCCGTCTCGTCAGCAATGCTAACTCGGGCCGATCCGAGCCTCGCTTTTTCGCCGGTGCGACAACCCGGCCGACGCCTGCCCGGTTCGAGGATGGATTCATGGTGCTTTTGCAAGGGGCGGGACGAGCAAAAGCCAATCCAACCCGTGCAGAAGAGAGCCGCCCGGAAAAACCAGCTGCCGATAGTGCCCTGGGCGGCACCGTGGTTGAAGTCCATGATCTCAATCGGAGCTTCGGGAAATTCATGGCGGTTGACCATGTGAATTTCAGCGTGAAGAGAGGGGAGATTTTCGGTCTGCTGGGACCGAACGGAGCCGGTAAGACTACGACGTTCCGCATGCTCTGCGGGCTCTTGCCCCCCTCGGGAGGCGCATTGACGATAGCGGGAATCGATGTGCGCCAGGCCAGCGCTGCGGCCCGGCAGCATCTGGGCTACGTGGCGCAAAAGTTTTCGCTCTATGGGCAACTGACGGTCGGTGAGAACCTGGATTTTTTCGCGCGAGCCTACGGCCTTGGCGGCGGGAAAAAACGCGAGCGGCTCGCGTGGGCCATGAGCCAGTTCAATCTCGAACCCTTCGTCCACCTGCCCAGCGAGCAATTGCCGGGAGGATTCAAGCAACGCCTGGCCATGGCGGCCGCCCTCCTGCATCGCCCCGAGATTCTTTTCCTGGACGAACCGACCAGCGGCGCCGACCCCTTCGCCCGCCGCGAATTTTGGCAGCGGATCACGGCGCTTGCCACAAACGGGGTAACGGTGATCGTGACCACCCATTTAATGGCTGAGGCCGAGTATTGCGATCGGGCCGCAATCCTCGACAAGGGAAAAGTGCTGGCTCAAGGCACCCCTGCGGAGCTCCGCGCACACGCACCAACCGAGGCAGGCCATAAAGCGACGATGGAGGACGCCTTCATCGCCATTGTTTTGAAGGCGCGTGGCAAGCCGGCGGGCAAATCCAGGGAGAAACCGTCATGAACGGCTGGTCAGCAAAATTGCGGCGAATCCGAGCCCTGACACTCAAGGAAACGCGGCAGGTCATTCGCGATCCAAGCTGCATCGCCATTGGCTGCGTCGTGCCGTTGCTGATGATTTTACTCTTCGGCTACGGGCTCTCGCTCGATATCAACCACGTTTCCGTTGCGGTGGTTGACGAAGACGACTCCTCAGACAGCACCGCACTCATTGGCGCTTTTCGGCTTTCGCCGTATTTCCGGGTGACGGTCGTTCACTCGATGGCAGAGGCGAATACGCAGATGCTCAATCGAACGGTGGATGGAGTGCTGCGGATTCAGTCTGATTTTACCCGGCGCTGGCATTTGGGCGGCGCAGAAGTCCAGATTCTGGTCAATGGCACGGACGCAAACCAGGCGCGCATCATGCAACGCTATGCCCAGGGGGTGGTCGCACTATGGAGCGAGGCGCAGGCTGGATCCGAGGGTGCGGCGTCCGCCGGCCCCGTAATTATTGTTGATAGGATGTGGTTCAACGTGAGTAACGACAGCCATTATTTCCTGGTCCCGGGCCTGATTGTCCTGGTGATGACGATCATCGGAGCGTTCCTCACCGCTATGGTGGTCGCCCGGGAATGGGAACGGGGAACGATCGAGGCTCTTTTCGTCACTCCCATGCGACCGGGGGAGTTTCTCATCAGCAAGCTTATCCCCTATTTCGGATTGGGTATGTTTGGTTTCGTGCTCTGCCTCCTGGCCGGCCAATTTCTTTTCCATGTCCCTCTCCGCGGCTCTCTTGTCCTGCTCTGCCTCGCCTCGATGATATACCTCCTGGTCGCCTTGGGAATCGGGCTGCTGGTATCGACTTTGGTCAAGAGCCAGTTCCTAGCCAGCCAGTTGGCCATGACACTAACTCTTATGCCGGCGATGATGCTCTCTGGTTTTCTCTACGACCTGCGCAGTATGCCAGTTTTCATTCAGGGAATCACCTACGCCATGCCGGCGAGATACGCGGTGACGCTGATGCAAACTCTGTATCTTGCCGGCGACGTTGGAAGCGTGGTCTGGCCGAACCTAGGGGTTCTGGCGGCAATAGCCGCGACGCTGTTGGTCTTAACCCGGCTGGCCACCCGGAAGCAGCTTTCCTGAGGCAACCGCATGCGCTCCTCCCTTCTTCGCATCCTGGCATTGATCCAGAAGGAATTTCTCGCCGTCCTCAAGGATCCCCGCAGCCGTTTCATCATCTTTCTGCCGCCAATGCTACAGTGCCTGATTTTTGGTTACGCCGCCAGCTTTGACCTCAACTCCATTCCTTATGCCGTCTTCGACCAGAGCCACAGCGCTGGCTCCGCCGCCTTTCTGAGCCATCTGGATGGATCCGGCATTTTTCGGCGGCAGGCCGATCTCGTGCGGATCCAGGACATTTCCACTTGGATCAACAGCCGCCGCGCGCTTCTCGTCATCCGGATCGACCAGGATTTCGAGCGACGCCTGCTCGCTGGCGAACCCGCACAGGTCCAGGCAATTGCCGATGGCCGCAATTCCAACACCGCCGGCACAGCCCTTGGGTATTTCGAGAGCGTGGTCGAAGCGTTCAACGCCGTCTGGCGAGCCAATCATGGTCAGGCCGGCCCGCCGCTTCAAATCGTCACCCGCTCATGGTATAATCCCAACCTGGATTCGCGCTGGAGCATGGTGCCGAGCCTGATTGGCACGCTGACCATGATGGGGACGATGATGCTCACGGCCATGTCCGTTGCCCGCGAGCGCGAACAGGGAACATTCGACCAACTGCTCGTCACTCCGTTTCGCCCATTCGAGATCATGATAGGAAAGGCCGTTCCCAACATGGTCATCGGCCTGGCTCAATCGACCACTATTTTACTGATCGCGCAGTTTTGGTTCCACATTCCCTTCGTCGGTTCCTTTGTCGTGCTGTATGCCGGTCTCACGCTGTTCCTGATGGCTGCGGTCGGCCTCGGCCTTTTCGTTTCCTCCATCGCGGCGACCATGCAGCAGGCCATGCTCTTCGCTTTCATTCTAATATTGCCGTTTGCCCTCCTTTCCGGCCTGACCACACCTGTCAACAGTATGCCGGCATTCCTTCAATCCGTTATGGTCATCAATCCTCTTCTCTACTCCCTTGACCTCACCAAACGGGTTTATCTGGAGGGCGCCGGTTTCGCCCAACTCCTCTCTGACTTTTTGCCGCTCACCGTCATCGGCTTGGTTACCCTTTCCGGCGCCGCGTGGCTGTTCCGGCGACGGTTGACCTAAATTCTCCGTGACGGCTCCGAAATTGTTAGATCCCATGCTGCTTTGAACGTGTCCACAGCCAGCACAGAAGAAACAGGAAACCGGGCGAAGCGATCGCCACAAAAGCGAAGCCTCTCGGAAAACTTGACGACATAGGACGATCCGCCAAATAAAAGGCGGCGAGACTCACAATGGTAATGCCTCCTCCCAATCCCTCCCACCGCCAAGCCAGCGCCATCCCCAGGCAAACTCCGATCGGAAAGAACACGAATAAAACCAAGTCGCGCGCCGTAAAATGCGACAAGTTTAATCCTTCCCCAAAGGCGAATAAGAGAGCGACACCCACAGCCAGAATGCTCAACACCCTTGCCGACCACCGCAGAGCGGAAAGCAGGACTAATTGTTTTGTCATCGGGCTATTCATATTCTTCTTCCTCCGTTAAATTCAATTGTGAATGAGTTACGGAATGTGGGTTAATTTGAGCGAACGCGCCGTGAACACCATGTGATTCTCTCCGCCGAACAATATGCCGCTGGTGGCGACTCCCCCTTTGATCGAGCCGCCGTCAAAATTGAGCGGCATCATCACGCGCGCGCGAGTGATGCCTTCTGCCGCCACGATCGGGCCGTCCAGATGACCTTTGATAATGTAGTCGGTCTCAATATTCAGCTTTCGGCCCAGCCCACCACGATTTTTGAGAAAGCGGCCCTCCATGAGTCTGGCGTCCCCCACGGTGCCGGTCACGCTTCCATCTGCCTCAATGTCCAGCTTGACGAGGAGATTGGTTTGATGGCACCAAGTCATGATGATCCGGGCGTTTCCTTCCCAATGACCAATCTGGGACGTGGTGAGAACGCTTTTGGAGGCACACGAGCTCAAAACCGGCAGCATCAGGATAACCGTTGCCAGCAATCGGACGTTACGGAATGTAGAATCCATATCCAAAAAATACACCCGTTGCCAGCCGAGGGGTTAATTGAAAAAACGTGCCAAGCTATTGATAAAAGCGATGATGCTAGATTTATAGTCCGCCAGATGTCCGAGCTTGGTGAAGTGCCGCGCAAGTGTCCCTCCTATGTCTCCAGCGCCGAGTTTCCGATTCGCATATTCGTTCCTCGTTTTAATTCTTGTTTCCAAACGCCATGAAAGGGTCAAGCGGACAGCCCATCGCTTCCAGACCGTTGTTGCCGGTGATGGCGATGGCGGATCCGGCGGGTCCTTCGCCTCGCACGATGGTGAACTGTCTGCCCCAAAGCCCAAGCAGTCGTGATGATGCGGCGATTCTTTGCGGACTCGCCGGCAAACAAGACGACCAAAGGTCCGAGGATAGGCACTAACCAGCCATGCGCTCACCTCGTAGGCTGTCTTGACTTGGGCTTTTACGCAACTGGATGGGCTACCTCTGGTGGTCCGCCATTCGTCGCCGGCGAGGCGGGCCAATGGATTTCGCCGTTCGTTCCGCGTTGGGGGCCACGCAGACAATCCAAAAAATTGGATTCGGAATGCAAATAATTGATTTTCCCTGCCAAAATAAAATCGCCAACGATACGGGTTGCGTATGCAGCCGAAACCCACCAAAAATGCCAGCACAGTAGAATAAAAAGTGAAAAGCTCATGAAGCCGGTATTCCAAACAAGAGCCAATGTGGACCAACAATTGGCTCTCGGCGCTGCCCTGGTCACCGCAAATATGGCACTGAATTACGGCGACTGGCGATTGGAATTGAGTGGCCTAAAGACAATGCCGTATAGGAATTCGATTAGGCATTTTGGATGCAAGACTATGATGGACAAGCTCTTACTAGGCAAGATTTGCCTTGTACAAATTTAGCCAATGTGTAATTACACTGTGGATGCGAAACAA
>Ga0224555_1001126_pt1 | contig 38841 bp, 38 predicted proteins | sample 714S23034metaG_FD_180687 | JGI IMG/M metagenome (GOLD analysis project Ga0224555, IMG submission 180687) | Peat soil microbial communities from Stordalen Mire, Sweden - 717 S2 30-34 | ecosystem: Environmental > Terrestrial > Soil > Wetlands > Peat | place: Sweden: Norrbotten County, Stordalen... | reverse complement strand
CCGTCCCCGCCGTGACCCCCCGCAGGAGCGCGGTGGTGGCCTCGCAGGTCTGCAGCCGCCCGATCCGGGGCAGGGTCACATGGCGCTCGTCGTCGACCCGGATGGCGCCGGTGGTGAAGCGGCAGCCCATCGGATGGCCGCGCTTGCGGAAGCGGGGGAAGCCCACCCGGAGACCGGCACGCTTGCCCTGCCGGCTCTCCGACCATGCCCGGAGTGCGCGGGCGAGGGCGTCCAGGCCCGAGCTGTACGCCTCCTTGCTGTTCTCCCGCCACCACGGCGCGCGGACGTCCTTCTCCCGGTTCCACTCCCGGCGCAGCGCCGCCAGCGACCATCCCAAGGGCTTGCTGCGGGGAAGGCCCATCACCTCCTCCAGTCGGGAGAGAGCCATGCTCGCATCCACCTGCTCCAGGCCCCAGTTGAAGGCGCGACGGGCGGCGCCACAGTGGGAGGCAAGCGCCGAGCGCTGTCGCGCCGTGGGGTCAAGGGCGAACCGGTATCCCTGGTGAACGCTCACCCGACCACCTGACGTACCTGCCCGATTCACCCTCTCATCGTACATCCGTACGCTATACGGCCATGCCGTCATGCCGGTGCTGGGCGTCAGTGGGCTCTCATGTCCCTCAGCCCTGAGCAGTTGCGAACCCCTATCGGGGGAGTCCGCCCGGGGTTATGCTTCGGCAGCGATGAACAGCCATCAGGCGCCGTCGTCCCTCCGGCTTGCCGTTGCGGCCATCGGTTGGGTCGTGGCGATGGCGATGCTGTTGCTCGGGGGTATCGTCGGCGGGACCGGGCGCGTCGCTCTCATCGTCGCCGCCATCGCGCTTCTCCTCCTCTCGGTGGCTTACATCGGTCTCCAGGTCTGGTACCTCAACCGGATCCAGAAGGGCTCCGGCCCCCGGACCGCCGACCGCGCCCCAGGCTCGCGCCGGCCCCGCTGACCCGCGGCCCCACCGGGAGGTGCCGGGCTGTCGCATCATTGCCGGCACCGTGATCACATGGGTGCGCAGCCAGCTGCGGCGCGGCATCTTCGGCGAGAGCTGGGGGGTCGCGCTGGCCACCCTGGTGCTGCTCGCTGCCTGGTACGGGATGAGCCTCCTCTACACACCCCTGAACCACGGGCCGAACCGGATCTTCCTGCGCACGCCTCTGGATCAGGCGATCCCGGTAGTGCCCGTCTTTGTCATCCCCTACATCTCCCTGACCCCGTACATCGCCGTAACCATGGCGCTCCTCCTGCTGGCGAGGGTTAGGCTCTTCCGTTCCGCCGCAGTGGCGATGATCATCGCCTGGCTGGTGAGCTACGCCTTCTACTTCTTCCTCCAGTCGTACGTCGCTCGACCGCATCTCACCGGCTCGGATCCGCTGACGGCGCTCATCCGCACGGTCTACGCCGGGGACCAGCCCTACAACGACTTTCCGAGCCTGCACACGTCGCTCTCGACCATCGTGGCCATCTACTGGTGGCGGGTCGACCGGCGCATCGGCATCGTGGCCGGGGTGTGGACCCTGCTCGTCGTCGCCTCCACGGTGCTGGTCCACCAGCACTACCTCGCCGACCTGGCCGGCGGGCTGACCCTCGCTGCGGTCGCCTGCGTCGTGAGCCTCCGCCTCTTCGCCCGAGACCGGGAGGCGGCCGCCGGCTGATCTGGCCTGCTCAGCCCCGGGCGCAGACGGCGAGCCGCGCCGCCTCCCTCAGGACCGCGTCACGCAGCTCGGGCGGCCCGATTACGGTGAAGGCGACGCCGAGCAGGGAGAGCCGGCGCACGATCCACTCCAGGTCGTCGGCGCCGATGCGCAGCCGGACGCCGCCCTCCATCGGCTCGACGGTGCCCACGTTCGGGTTGACGAGCCGGCGCGCCTCATCCAACGGGATCTCCAGGCGGACCTCCGCCCTCCACCGGTAGGGGACGCTCGCCATGCTGCGGTGGATCTCATCCATCAGGTCGAATCCCTTCGGGGTTTCGAAGTTCTCCCGGGTCGGCTCGATGTCGAGGATCCGGTCGAGCCGGAAGGTGCGCATCGCCTCCCGGAGATGGTCCCAGCCGGCGACGTACCAGCGCCCGTTGTGGAACGCGATCCCGTACGGGTCCAGCAGCCGCTGGCTCTCCTCGCCCCGGGAGGAGCGGTAGCGAAAGCGGAGCCGGATCCCGTTGCGGGCGGCGGTGCTCAGGGTCAGCACCGTCTCTGCGTCGGCGTGCCCGCGCTCGTGGTCGGGATCGCCCAGGCCGAGCTGCAGCGTCTCCTGGGCCGCCCGCAGGCGGTCGCGCAGGGTCTCGGGCAGCACGCGGTCGAGCTTGGCCAGGGCGCCCTCGACCGCGAGCCCCGAGGTGACCAACCCCAGGCGCTCGGCGGCGAGCAGGCCCAGCACCAGGACCAGCGCCTCCTCGTTGGTGAACATCAGGGGTGGCAGCTTGAAGCCCGGCCGCATCCGGTAGCCGCCCGCCCGGCCCCGCTCGGCCTCGATCGGGATGCCCATCTCCTGGAGGCCACGGATGTAGCGGCGGACGGTGCGCGGGGTGACCTCGAGCCGCTGAGCGATCTCCTCGCCGCCCATCTTCCGGTGCACCTGGAGCAGCTCCAGCAGGGTCAGGAGGCGTTCCTTCGAGAGATCCACGACGTCTCCGAGTATATAGGACCGATCCTGTCCACATTAGCCCGTAGGCTCATCGGATGACGTGGTGGTCAGCGGGGGACTCGAACCCTCGACCTCGCGGATGTGAACCGCGCGCTCTAACCAACTGAGCTAGCTGACCCCGGGAACCCCCGAAGTCTATCTACTCCTCCGCTCGGGCGAGGTAGGTGGCCTCGTCGACCAGCTCGAGGTCCCCCTCGGTCACGTCGCGAAGCCGGAGCAGCCACCCGTCCTCGTAGGGGGAGGTGTTGACCCGCTCGGGGGCGTCGGTGAGGGTTTCGTTGAACTCGCTCACGGTTCCCGAAACCGGTGCGTAGAGGTCGCTCGCCGCCTTGACCGACTCGATGGCCCCGAAGCGCTCGCCCGCGGTGAGTCTCGCTCCGACGGCGGGCAGGTCCAGGAAGATGACGTCGCCGAGCTGGGCCTGGGCGTGGTCCGAGATCCCGACGGTGGCCGTGTCGCCGTCACGGCGCACCCACTCGTGGGTGGGGGTGAAGCGGTAACCGGAGAGGTCGGGCATGGCTGGCTCCTTCAATCGCTGCGCCGGGGCGGGTGCTGGGCGAGGTGGGCACCGCGGCGGTGCATCAGTGTGCTGTACCCCCGGCTCCTCCGCTCGGGGCGAAAGCCTGCGGCTCTCTCCCCTCGCTCCGTCCCCGGCGGTAAAAGGGGAGGGGGACGCGCCGCGCGGGCACGGTCTCGTCGCGGAGGTCGACGGTGAGCGGTGCCTCGCCAAGGTGGGGTGCGACGTAGGCGGTCGCGATGCCGTGGCCCAGGCTGAAGCTGAAGCCTCCGCTGGTCACCTCTCCCACCGCCTCTCCCCCGGACCTCACGGTCATCCCGTGGCGGGGGATCTGGCGCGGCCCGAGGGCCAGGCCCACGAAGCGTCGGGGAGGGTTCCCGGGATCGAGCTGGCGCAGTCGAGGTGCCCCGATGAACTCCCCCTTGCCGAGCCGCACGGTCCAGCCCAGGCCGCAGCTGTAGGGGTCGACACTCTCGTCCATGTCCTGCCCGTAGAGCCGGAGGCCGGCCTCCAGCCGCAGCGTATCCCGCGCACCCAACCCTGCCGGGAGCAGGCCACGCCCGGCCCCCGCCTCGAGCAGGGCGTCCCAGAGACCCGCGGCGGGGTCGGCCTCGCAGTAGAGCTCCAGGCCGTCCTCCCCCGTGTAACCGGTTCTGGAGATCCGGCATTCCACTCCCGCCACCGTCCCCAGCGTGGAGGCGAAGGGCCGCAGCGCCGAGAGGTCGGAGCCGGCGAGCGTCTGAACGATGCCGACCGCCTCCGGGCCCTGGATGGCGAGCAGCGCGGTCTCTTCGCTCTCGTCGATGACCTCCGTGGCCGCGAGCAGGTGGCCCCTCATCCACTCGAGGTCGGCCCGGCGACGGGCCGCGTTGACCACGAGCAGGAAGCCGTCCTCCACCCGGTAGACGATCCAGTCGTCAACGATCCCACCGCCGTCGTTGCAGATCACCGTGTAGAGGGCGTGGCCGGAGGGCAGCGTCGAGACGTCGTTGGCGACGAGCCGCTGCAGGGTGGCTTCGGCGCCCTCCCCGCGGAGCCGGACCTCACCCATGTGGGAGAGGTCGAAGAGGCCGGCCCGGGTCCTCACCGCCACGTGCTCGTCCCGGATCGAGCTGTAGCGAAGCGGCATCTCGTACCCGGCAAACTCGACCATCATCGCCTGGGCGGAGACGTGGCGGGCATGGAGAGGGGTCCTCGCAGCCATTGACCGCAACCGATGGTACGCGCTCTCCCATCTCGCTGCGGATCACCGCGTCCCCGGATCAGATCTCCCCGAGACCTGCGGACCGCGCTATCCTCCCGAACCGGGGCCACCGGATCCCGGCCTGTTCGCCGACACCCTCGGCGATACCGGGAGAGCCGACCGCTGCCCCCAGAGGAGCGCTGAGCGGTGCGACGCGACGCTCGGAGAGCGGAGAGGCGGGGCCTCGCGAGAGACGGCAGGATCACCCTGCGCCGGGCTCTCGGGATCGCGACCGCCGTCGTGGCCGGCTGGCTGCTCCTCGCCGGGCCGCTCAGCCCCGCGCCCTCCGGGGCACGTGCCGACAGCCCGATACCAGCCGACAAACCCTCCGCCACCGCCACCGACACGGCGATCCCGACCCCGACCCCGATCCCGACCCTGTGCTTCTTCTGCAATTCGCCGCCGCCGCGCGAGACCCCCACGCCGACCGCGACCCCCACGCCGACCCCGGCGCCGTCCCCGACCCCGACCGCCGCGGCCACCGCCGTGCCGACCAGCTACTCCGACTCCATCGATCCCCAGCAGACCCAGGCGAGCATCCCGCCCACCAACGCCAGCCTGGGCGCGGTCCCGCGCCACACCGGGGGCGGCTCGCTCTTCTCTGAATGGATCCTCTTCGCGATCGTGGTGTGTGCTGTCGTCGCGGGGGCCAGTTTCTTCCTCTTCTTCAAGATCCGTTGAGCGCGCCACCCCGGGGGCGTCGAGCCGGGGAGCGAGGCCTCTTCCGCGGCTGTTGCGCCGGTCTCCTCCTCCTCGTCGTGGCCGCCCTCGCCCTGGTCCTGCTGATTCGGTTGACCAGCGCCCCGGATCTCGGAGCGCCGCCGGCCGGCCCCGACGACGGCGGGAGCCCCGGGGCCATCGCCGCCGCCCTCGGTGGCGAGGTCGACACGGAGCTGGCTCGCCCGGGCGCCCCGGGGGCGGCGGTCCTGGTCAGCGAGCAGGACCTCTCGACGCTTGCGGCGGTGGACAACCCCGATCCCGAGATGTTCACCGCCCTGAAGGTCCGCGCCCGGGGAGCCGAGCTGTGGGTCAGCGCCGGCAGTCACCTGGGGCCCCTGGCGGTGGTGGTGACTGCCCGGCTCACCCTCAGCCTGCGGTCGGGAGGGGAGATCACTCCCGACGTGGAAGAGCTGGATGTCGGCGACCAGGCGATCCCCGGTTTCATGCGCTCAGCGATCGACCCGCGCGGCGATGCGGTCCTCTCGCTCACCTCACTCTTGAGCGGGGGCCAGCTGAGTCAGTACGGCCTCGAATGCCTCATGGTCGTGCCGGGTCGAGGGCTGGAGCTCGGCTTCCATATTCCGTTCCTCAACGCCGACCCCGGTTACTGCGCCGCCAACCCCCTCCCGGAGGCCATCAACGGGGGTTAGCAGGGTGCCTCAGCACCCTGCTGGGGCGATCGCCGTGGCGCCGGGTCATTCGAAGTCGTCGGGGTCCGGATACGCGGCGCGGTCGATGCGGCGGCCGAGCAGTCCCGCCTGGAGGTCAAAGAGCTGGTCCATCAGGTGGACGATGGTCACGCCCGCGTGCAACTCCGGCGCGCGGAAGGGGAGGGTGCACTGAAGACGGCGCAGCCTCTCCTCCATGCACAGGGGGACGCGCTTGCGCCCGACCAGGAGCAGTTCCTCGCACTCGGCGATGATCCGGTCGACTTCCTCGATCGGACGTTCCATGCGCCGTCTCTCCGAATCACGGCGGATCCGGTATCGGAGCTGCTCGGTGATCTCATCGTTGGTGACGCGGAGCGGGGAGATCATATCTGTCTGTACGCCTGTCGACCGGGTCTGGTTGAAGCTCGTGATGAAGGTGGGGGAATCCCCTTCGCAAGAGTTACCAGTCCCTTCCTGTCAGGTCCATGACAGCCTGCCGGGAACGGTCCCAGCGCGACCTGACCGTTGCCTCCTCGCGTCCCGGCAACGCCCGTCCGGGCGGCTCGGATCCGGGGTCAGCAGCGTGCTGCTAAGGGCCGGGCAGCGGGATGGTGCGGGCGATGGCGGCGATCTTCGACGCCCAGAGCGGATCGGAGGCGTAGTCGACGTTCATCCCCCGGAGCGTCGGTCCGTGGTAGTAGTCGCCGCCCGGGGTCAGGTACTTCTCCTTCACCTGCTGGGCCACGTAGAGGATGCAGGCGGCGAAGCTCGGGAAGCTCGATGCGTCACCGGCTGGGTCGCTGTCGTCGGCCCCGTAGCCGAAGAGATTGTCGTCGTCCTGGGCGATGGAGCTGGTCCCCCAACCGGACTCCTCGATCGAGTGGGCGACCAGGTATAGCGCGCTGACGCCGTACGTCTTCTCCGCCTTCATGTACGTCGCGCCGAGCCCGGCGAGGGCGGTCCCGGCCAGGAAGCCGTCGATGGTCTGGGCGTTCTCGCCCGAGGGGAGGGTGAGGTCGGCGTCCTGGGTGAAGAGGGGGCCGGCGATGGGTTGGAAGATGGTGCCGTCGGCTTGGGCCAGGGCCAGGGCCTCGGCCGCGTCGGCGTACTCGCTGTCGTACTCCGAGATGAGGTCGTACTGGTTCTGCGCGGTGGTGGTCTGATCGTCCGCCTCCGCCGCGGTGACCTCGTTCTCGGCCAGCAGCTCGGCGTCGTTGGCCTCGGCGTTGGCGATGATCACCTCCTGGGTGGCCTCCTGCTGCTCGGCCGCCTGGGCCTGGCTGCGCGCCTCGGCGGCGGCGGTCAGCACGCGCTGCTCCTGCTCCTCCTCGGCATTGATCTGGTTCAGCAGCACGTTGCCGGCGCTGGCGACGTGACTGATCTCGTTGACCCGCGCCACCAGGTCGCTGATGCTCTGGGCGTCGACGACGTACTCGATCGTAGTCTCGCTTCCGCCGCTCTCGTAGCTGGCGCGCAGGAACGCGGCCAGCTGCTGCTTGTCGCTCTGGATCTCGCCGTCGAGCAGGGAGACCTCGGCCTGGTCGGAGGTCACCTCGGCGTCCAGGGAGGTGATCTTCCCCTGGAGAGCGGTCAGCTGAGCCTGGGCCTCCGCCAGCTGCGCCCGCGCAATGTCGAGCTGGGCGGCGGCCTCGACCACCTGGTTCCTCGCCTGCTGCGCCTGGAGCTGGGCCTGTGCGAGGGCCTGCTGAGCGGCGGCCAGATCCCCCCCGCCAGCGCTCCCCGGTGAGGTGCCGGCGAGGACGGGCGTGATCGCCAGGCAGAGCACCAGGGCCAGCGCGGCCACCATGGCGGCGCCGAGCCGGGTCGGGCGGTTGACACGCCCGGATCGCTGTCGGCTCATCGCTCCCCGAGTATGCCGAGCCCCGCGAAACGGCCAGGGAGGAGGTCACGGCTCCGTCATTGAGCGGTCGCGGACGTGTGCGATCGGGCTGACGCTCGGTTACTTCGGGACGCTCGCGACCGCCGGTTGAGATGCGGGACGCGATCCCCGGAACGCCGCCGGGCTAGGCCGCCGTGGCGGCGGTCAGGACGCCTTGCGCTTGAGGAGCTGAGCGCGGACGTCGTCGCTGCCGGCGGGGACCAATTCCTCCGCCTGACGGGGCCCGCAGTCGGTGCACTCGAGCCGGCCGCCGATCAGGTTACCGTCACCGTCGTAATAGATGATGGTGAGACGCGGAGAGCTGCAACGGGGGCACGGGTTGGGCGTGGCCATCGGCTCCTCCGAGGTCGTCCTGCCTAGTGGAGACATGATGGCACGCCCGGCTCGGCCGGGGCATTCTTGTTACGCGGCTCTCGCAGCGGTGCCCGGATGACCCGTCGACCATGAGCGCCATCCAGGCGGAGCCGAGGCTGCTGAGATACCTCGACGAGCTGTACCGGTGGAATCAGCGAATCAATCTGACCTCCATCCCCCGGGAGGAGGCGGAGAGCCGCCACCTCGCCGAGGCCCGCCGCCTGCTCGTCCAGGCCGCTCCGGCCCCCGGGGCACGGGTGGTGGACATCGGTGCCGGCGGTGGCGTGCCGGGGCTGGTGATGGCCATCCTGCGCCCCGATCTGCGGGTCACCCTGATCGAGTCGGACCGGCGCAAGGCGGGATTCCTGCTCCAGGCCGCCGCCGTCTGCGAATGTCCGCAGGTCAGAGTCGATCCCCGGCGGGCCGAGGAGGTCGGGCACGACCCGGCCCACCGCGAGGCATACGACCTCGCCGTGTCGCGGGCGACCGCATCAGCGCCGGTGTTGTGCGAGCTGGCCCTGCCGCTCCTGCACGCCGGGGGGCGCCTGCTCGCGCTGGTGGCCGACGCCGAGGCCGACGCGGGCATCGCGGCGGCGGCCGCGTCCGCCTGCGGAGGCGGGATGCCGGCGGCGCTCGCTCCCGGCATCCTCTCGATCACCAAGGTGGCCCCCACTCCGGAGCTCTATCCCCGGCGTGCGGGGATGCCCGCCCGCCGCCCGCTGCACGGGAGCTGACGGCGCGGATCCCTATCCCGACAGCGGGCCGAGCCTCCGCCGCAACGCCGCTTCCGCCTCGGCCCGCTCGTCCCAGGGCACCGGGCCGGCCGCGGTCTCGATGGTCCGCTCGTGACCCTTGCCCGCGAGCAGCACCGTGTCTCCGGGAGAGGCGTGGCCGATCGCGAAGTCGATCGCCTCCGCGCGATCGGGGATGAGGTGCAGCGCGGCGCCGCGAGCGGCCCCCGCGGCCTCGGCCGCCGCCGCGATCTCCTCGACGATGGTCATGCGATCCTCGCCGCGCGGATCCTCGTCGGTGACGACGACCACGTCGGCCAACCGCGCCGCGACCCGGCCCATGGCTCCGCGCTTCTCCCGATCGCGCTCCCCCGCCGACCCGAAGACCGCCCACAGCCGTCCGGAGGTCGCCGGCCGCAGCTCGCCGAGCACCGTCTCCAGGGCGGCGGTGGTGTGCGCGTAGTCGACCACCACGCCGAAGTCCTGGCCGAGGTCGACGCGCTCCATCCGCCCGTTCACCCGTTCCAGGGCGGCGAGGCCCCGGACCGCCGCCTCGAGGGGGACATCGCGCCCGTCGACGCCGAGGCCACCCCCGCAGGCTGCGGCCAGCGCCGCCAGCGCGTTGGCCGCGTTGAAGGCGCCGGCCAGCCGCAGCTGGACCTCGGTCCTGCCCCATGGCGTGCCCGCCACGAAATGGACACCTCTGGCGTCAACTCGCAGCTCCTCGGCGACGAGGTCGGCATCGGGGCGACCGCCGGCGCTGTAGGTGAGCCGGCGTGCCACCGCCACGCCGGCGAGGCGGGGATAGGCGAAGTCGTCGTCGCGGTCGAGGACGGCCAGGCCATTGGTCCGCGTCCCCACCATCTCCAGCAGGCGCTGCTTGGTGCGCAGGTACTCCTCGCGGCTGCCGTGGATGTCGAGGTGCTCGGAGGTGATCCGGGTGTACACGGCGAGGTCGTAGTCGACGTCGTCGACCCGGTGCAGGTGGAGGCCGTGGGACGAGGTCTCGACGGCGGCGCGGGTGCACCCGGCGGCGGCGGCGGCGGCCAGGAAGCGCTGCAGCTCGGTGGCTTCCAGGGTGGTGATCCGGCCCGAGCTCGGGCGCACGTCGTCGCCGATCCGCAGGTCGACGGTGGTGACGCTGGCCGCCTTCTGACCGGCCGCCTGCCAGGCCGCCCAGAGCATGGTGGCGGTGGTGGTCTTGCCGTCGGTGCCGGTGATCCCGGCCACCGTCATCCGCCGGGAGGGATGCCCGACGATGGTGGCGGCGAGCGCGCTCAGGGCTCGCCGGGCGCTCTCGACCTGCAGCAGAGGTGTGGCCTCCGGAATCGCCGGGATCGGGGTGCGCTCGGCGACGACCGCGACGGCTCCGGCCCGGACGGCCGCCACCGCGAAGTCGTGACCGTCGACGTGGAAACCGGGGACCGCGACGAAGAGCGTTCCCGGGTGGCAGTGGCGGGAGTCGTACTCGACCGCCGTCACCTCGGGGTCGTCGCCGCCCGCGGGGTTGAGACCCGACTGGCGGAGGAGCTCGGAGAGCAGCATCGGTGGTTCTGCCCCCCTACGCCGGATCCCGGCCGGCCGTCTCCGCGCACGCTTCGAGCGCGTCGACGATGGTGCGGAACTTGACCTCCGTCTCCGCCACCTCGAGGTCGGGGCGGGACTCGGCGACGATCCCCGCGCCGGCGTGGATGCGCACCGTGGCGGGCGTGATCAGCGCACAGCGCAGGCTCACCGCCCACTCGCCGTCCCCGCGACCGTCCACCCAGCCCACCAGGCCCGAGTACAGTCCCCGCGACGCGGGCTCGAGACGGGCGATCAGAGCATCGGCCACATCGGTCGGGGTTCCGCAGACCGCTGGCGTGGGGTGCAGCGCGGCCGCGAGGGCCAGGGCGCTCGGCGCCGAGGGGCGGAGGCGTCCGCGCACCGCGGTGGCGAGGTGCCAGACGGTGGCGGTGGCGACCAGGTGGGGCTCGGCGTCGACGCGCAGCTTGGTGCAGTACGGGGTGAGGGCCTCGGCAACCGCCTCCACGACTGCGGCGTGCTCGTGCTGGTCCTTGGCGGAACGGACCAGGGCCTCGGCCGCCTCCCGGTCCCGGCTCGGATCGTCCGGCCATCGGGCCGCGGTCCCGGCAAGGGGAAGCGAGACGACCCGATCCCCCTCGCGGCGGAGCAGGGTCTCCGGCGTGGCGCCCACGAAGGCGCCGCCCTCATCCGCCGGGACGGCGAAGAGGTCGCATTCGGGGTCGCGCCGGCGCAGCTCGGCCAGCAGCGCGGCGAGCTCGATGCCCGGGTTTGGCGCCGTCAGCGCCCGGGTGAGCACGACCTTCTCCAGCTCACCGGCTCGGATCCGCGACAGGGCCTCGGTCACGGCCGCCGCGTAGGCGGCGGCGGACGGCTCGGCCTTCCATCGCATCTGCAATGCCGCCGGCTTGGTGCCGGGAGACGGGCTGACCGACGCGACCGCGCGCGGACGAACGCGCCCGGTGCCGAGGTCCAGCTCGCGGGGCGAGATCGAGGTGACGGTGATCCGCTCCGGGATCACCAGGCGGGCCGCCACATCCCCGCGGAAGGGGAGGGCGGCGATGACGACCGCTTCCTCGATGCCGAGGCCCGCCAGCGCGTCATCCGCTACCACCGCCGCGCTGGAGGCCTGCCCAGACCCCTCCGGCACCTCGATCCGGCGGAATTCTCCGGCCGTGACGATCCCGGTACCCCGCCGCTCCATCAGGAACCCGCCCGGCCGCCAGGCCGCGAGCAGGTCGACGGCGGTTCCGGCGTGTCCGGCCGTGTCCGGCGGGGCGCCGGCGCGGAAGGCGGTGCTCATCTTCCGCGCGCTTCGAGGCCCGCCCGCGATCCTGGGCCCTGGCCTGCGGTGGGCGTCCGCGTCCCCACCAGGAGCTGCACGGCACCGAACCCGAGCAGGATGCGCCGGGTGTCGGTGAAGCCCGCCTCGCGGAAGATCCCCACGAGGGTGGGCCCGTCGGGCAGGTACGCGGTGGAGGCCGGCAGGTAGCGGTAGGCCTCGGCGTCGGAGAGGAGGGCGCCGAGCCGCGGCACGACCCGCTCGACCCAGGTGGACTGCAGCCAGCGGGTCGCCGCCCGCGGCTCGGCCAGGTCGATCACCGCCAGGCGCCCGCCCGGCCGGACGACGCGCGCCATCTCGGCGGCGGACCGGGCGATGTCCACGACGTTGCGCAGCGCGAAGCCGGAGGTGACCCCGTCGACGCTGGCGGCGGCGAAGGGGAGGTCCAGGATGTCGGCGCGAACCAGCTCATCGGCGCCGCGCGCTCGGGCCAGCATCCCGGCCGAGCTGTCGACGCCGATGGAGCGGTAGCCCTGCCGGTGCAGCTCTCGGCAGAGCTCACCGGGGCCGCAGGCGAGGTCCGCCACGGTCGCGCCCCGGGGGAGGCGCAGCTCACGCACCGCCCGGCGCCGCCAGAGGACGTCCAGCCCGCCGGTCATGAGGTGGTTCATGAGGTCGTAGCGGGGGGCGATCCGGTCGAACATCGCCTCCACGACCCGTGCCTTCTCCTCGCCGGCCGGAAGGGGGGTGGGGATGGTCACGACCCTCCCATCATGGCCGAGGCGCCCCCGGGATCGCGGTCTCATTCAGGACGAGGGAGACGGGGATGCCGGCTCGATCCGGCCCGTGAGGGTGAAGACGGTGGCCCCCAGCCGGACGTGGCCCCGGATCACCCGCGCGAGCCCGACCCCTGCGCTCCTTCGCCCAGCCCGCCACGCTGTAACTTGCCCAGCGCCGTTCGCGGCAGCGATTCCACGAGCACCAGCTCCCGGGGAGCCTGATGGCGACCGAGCAGCGCCCCGACGTGGTCGCGCAGCTCCTCCAGGGTCGGCGGCACCGCTCGATCGCGCGGGACGACGGCGGCGACCACGCGCTGCCCCCAGGAGGGGTCGGGACGGCCGAAGACCGCGCAGTCGGTGACGGCGGGGTGGCTGCGCAGCGCGGCTTCGACATCCCCGGGCCAGACGTTCTCGCCGCCGGTCACGATGAGGTCGTCGAGGCGTCCGTGGACGTGAAGCCGGCCGTCGCCGTCCAGACGTCCGGCGTCGCCCGTGGGCAGCCAGCCGTCCGCCGTCAGGCCGGCGGCGGATCCGTCCCGGTAGCCACGCAGCAGCGTCGGACCGCCGAGCTGGATCTCGCCGCCCTCGTCGATCCGTACGGAGACGCCCGGGAGTGGAGTCCCGTCGTAGACGATCCCGCCACAGCTCTGGGTCAGCCCGTAGGTGCCGACGCACGGTGCCCCTGCAGCGTCCAGCCGGGACCGCAGCGCCGCGTCCACCCCCCCGCCCCCCACCAGCAACGCCCGGTAGCCGCGCAGGTCGACGCCGGCGTCGAGCGCCCGGACCAATTGGGTCGGCACCACGGAGACGAAGGGGAAACCCGCCACCGGCTCCAGTTCCCCCGGCGCACGGAAGAGCAGCGGGGCTCCCCCCAGGACGCCCCGCAGCAGCACCAGGAGGGCGCCGATGTGGGCGAACGGGAGGCAGCTCACCCAGCCGTCCCCGGCGTCCGCCGCCAGCGCCCGGAGCGAGGACGCCACCGCGGCCTCGACCGCAGCGCGGGTCAGCTCCACCAGCCGGGGCCGCCCCGACGAGCCGGAGGTCGGGACGATCAGGGCCACCCCGGGGTCCGCCGGCCGTCCCGACCGCACCCGCCGCCAGCCCTGGGGAGAGACCAGCACGGTCGGGCGACCGTCCGCCAGCAGGGACTGGGCAGCCGGCGCCGCCAGCCGGTGATCGACGGGCAGCAGAGAGGCCTCGGCGGCCCAGGCCGTGGAGGCGATGCCCAGCCACGCCTCCCCCGGGGGCAGCGCGACCGCGACCACGTCCCCGCGCCGGAGCCGCACTCCCGCCGGCGGCCTGGCCGCACTCATGCCGGAGCCGTCCGCCGCCGGTGGCGGCGTCCAGGGCTGCTCGCATCTTCCCTCACGTTGAGTACGCTAACCGACAGCGCGATGAGCCCAGACGAAGCCGTTCCCCAGCTTCCCGAGTGGACCTCCCACGGCGAGTTCACGGACATCCGCTACCAGACCGCCGAGGGCATCGCCAAGCTGACCATCAACCGGCCGGAGGTGCGCAACGCCTTCCGTCCCACCACCCTCTCCGAGCTCGCCCGCGCTTTCGAGATGGCCCGCGACGATCCCGAGGTGGGCGTGATCGTCCTCACCGGGGAGGGCACCAAGGCCTTCTGCTCGGGGGGCGACCAGCGGATCAGGGGCGACGACGGCTACCGCGACGCCCACGGGATCGGCCGGCTCAACGTCCTCGACCTGCAGGTCCAGATCCGCAGGCTGCCCAAGCCGGTCATCGCCATGGTCGCCGGGTACGCGATCGGCGGCGGCCACGTCCTCCACCTCGTCTGCGACCTCACCGTCGCCGCCGACAATGCCGTCTTTGGCCAGACCGGGCCGCAGGTCGGCTCCTTCGACGCCGGCTATGGCGCGGGGCTGCTGGCCCGGACCGTCGGCCTCAAGCGGGCCAAGCAGGTGTGGTTCCTCTGCGAGCGCTACGACGCTGCCACCGCGGAGAGGTGGGGGCTGGTCAACTGGGTGGTGCCGGTGGACGAGCTGGAGGCCCGGACGGTGGCCGTCTGCCGCCGCATCCTGGAGATGAGCCCGCTGGCCCTCCGCCTCCTCAAGGCCGGGTTCAACGCCGACGCCGACGGCCTGGCCGGGATCCAGGAGCTGGCCGGCGACGCCACCCTCCTCTACTACATGAGCGAGGAGGCGCGGGAGGGCCGCGACGCCTTCCTGGAGAAGCGCCGCCCCGACTTCTCCCGCTTTCCCCGCCGGCCGTGACTGGGTGACCTCCACCACGCTCGCCGGGCGGCGTGGCCCGGGCGAGGCCGCCCGCCTCTGGCTGGCCGGGGCACGGCCGCGCACCCTCGGCGTGGGCGCGGTGCCGGTCCTGCTCGGTGCCGCGGCCAGCGGCCACCCCAAGGCGCTGCCCACGGCGGGCGCGCTGGTGGTCGCCGTCGGCGTCCAGGTGGGCGCCAACCTGGCCAATGACTACTTCGACGGCCGCCGTGGGGTGGATACCGCCGCGCGGGTCGGTCCCCGGCGACTCACCGCGAGCGGCCTGGTCCGTCCGGGTGCGGTCCTGGCCGCCGCCCTCGGCTGCCTGGCGGTCGCCGCGGTGGTCGGCCTATGGCTGGTCCTGGCGAGCGGCCAGATCTGGCTGCTCGTCGCCGGGGGGATCGCGCTCGCCGCCGCGCTCCTCTACACCGGTGGGCCCCGTCCCTACGCCGCCACCGGGGTGGTGGCGGACCTGGCCGTCTTCGCCTTCTTTGGCCTGATGGCGACGCTGGGGACCGCCGCCGTCCAGGGCCACGGGGTCCCGGCCCGCGCCTGGTGGGCGGCCATCGCCATCGGGTTGCTGGCGGTTGCCGTGCTCGTCGCCAACAACCTCCGCGACCTCGCCACCGACCGGGACGCCGGCCGTCACACCCTGGTGGTCCGGCTGGGCGACGGACGGGCCCGCGCCTTCTACGCGGCGCTCATCGTCGCCGGGGTCCTGACGCCCGACCTCGGGGTGCTCGTCGGGCAGCTGCCCCTGCTGGCGCTCGCCTCCCAGCTGGCGGTGCTCCTCCTGGCCAGCCCGCTGCAGATCGCGGCCGACCACGACCGGGAGGGCCGCGCCCTGGTGCCGCTCCTCCGCCTCACCGTCCGGCTGCACCTGGCGCTCGGCGGGCTGCTCGCGGCAGCCCTCCTCGTCGCGGCGCTCGCAGCGGGGTCGCCGCTCGCCCACTCGCTCTGGTAGGGCGGGCCCATGCCGCCACGGACGAGCGTCGAGGTCACCACCATCCAGGGGCATGGCAGCGTCCCGCCCATGAGTGAGCGCTGCTCATGAGCGAGCCACGTCCCGGCGGCCGCCGCATCTCCTTCTCCGTGGCCCTCCGCCACCCGGTGCTCGGTGTCACCACCCGGTCCGGCTGGTTGATCGAAGGCGACGCCGGCTGGGCCGAGTGGTCGCCCCTCCCCAGCTGGAGCCGGGAGGAGGGCGAGACCGCCCACCGGGGGGCGCTGGAGACGGCCGGCCAGGCCTTCCCCCCGGTCATCCAGGCTTCCGTCGAGATCAACACCATGATCCCGCGGGTCGCCCCTGACATCGCCGCCCGGATGGCGGTCGCCACCGGCTGCCACACCCTCAAGGTCAAGGTCGGCGACCCCGAGGGAGAGGCCCGAGTCCGGGCCGTGAGAGAGGCCGTCGGTCCCGCGGCCCACATCCGGATCGACGCCAACGGCTCCTGGGACCTCGAGGAGGCGATCCGCTCCCTCGAGGTCCTGGCCCGCTACGACATCGAGCTGGTGGAGGACCCGGTCGCGACTCTCGAGGAGCTGGCCCGCCTCCGGCGCCGGTGCCCGATCCCGGTGGCCGCTGAGACGTCAATCAGGACAATGGAGGACGTCGGCGAGATGCGGCGGTTGGATGCGGCGGACGTGCTGGTCATCAAGCCCCAGCGCATCGGGGGCATCGGCGCGGCCCTCCGCGCCGCCGAGCTGGCGGGCATCCCGCTCGTGGTCTCCAGTGCTCTCGAGACGTCCGTCGGGCTGGCCGCCTGCCTCGCCGTCGCCGCGGCCCTGCCCGCCTCCCCCTACGCGCACGGCATCGGCACGGCCTCCCTGCTCGCGGAGGACGTCACCGCCCAGCCGCTGCTCCCGGTCCAGGGACGGCTGGTGCCCCGCAGGGTCCTGCCCGACCTCCTGCTCGGCTCCCGGTCATGACCGCCCCCACCCCGCCGCCGGACGGCGACGTCGCTCTCGCCTGCATGGCTCAATTGACCGGCGAGCTCCACCGACTCGGCCTCCGGGACGCCTGCATCTCCCCGGGGTCGCGCTCCACCCCGATCGCCCTCGCCCTCGCCCGGCATGGCGGCATCCGGGTCCACGTCCACCTCGACGAACGCTCCAGCGCCTTCTTCGCCCTCGGAGTGGCCCGCACCTCCGATCGGCCGGTCGCCCTGGCCTGCACCTCCGGGACCGCGGTGGCGAACTGGCTGCCGGCCGTGGTCGAGGCATCGATGTCCGGGGTCCCCCTGCTCCTGCTCTCGGCCGACCGGCCCCCGGCGCTGCGCGGCAGCGGGGCCAACCAGACCATCGACCAGGTGGGTATCTTCGGGGGCTACGTCCGCTGGTCACTCGACGCGCCCCTTCCAGCTCCCGGCCCGGATGCTGGGCGCACGTGGCGCACCCTGGCGGCGGAGGCGGTGGTGCGGGCGCTGGGGCCGCAGCCCGGACCGGTCCACCTCAACCTGCCCTTCTCCGAGCCGCTGGTACCGTCGGGGGCGACTGTCGACCTCGAGCCGGAGCCGCCGTCGGGTCGGGACGCGGAGGGCGTCCGGCCGCGCGTCGCCCCCCTCCCACCCCCTCCCGCCGAGGGAGGCTCGGCGCGACCCGGCCTCTCACATGCACCTGATCCGGCCCTGGTGGATGAGCTCGCCGGCCTGGTCCGTGCTACCGAGCGCGGCCTGGTGCTGGCCGGCGGCCTGCGGAGCCCCGCCGAGCCCGGCGCCACTTCTGCCATCGCGCGGCTGGCGGAGGCCGCAGCCTGGCCGCTCATCGCCGAGCCGACGTCCGGTGCACGAACCGGTCCCGCGGCCCTCGCCATGGGAGCCCTCCTCCTCGGCGCCCCCGGCTTCGCGACCGGCCACGTCCCCGACCTGGTGATCCAGTTCGGCTCCACTCCCACCAGCCGAGCCGCACTCGCCGCCGCCGCCCGAGCGCGGCGCCTGGTCGTGGTCACCGCGCCGGGGACCGAGGCGGACCCCGGACACGCCGCCTGGATGACGGTGCGCTGCGACCCGGCCGCCCTCGCCGCGGCGCTGGTGGAGCGGCTGGTCCCGCGCCCGGAGACGGCCTGGCGGCGGGCCTGGTCAGAGGCGGACCGGCTGGCCGCGAACGCCGTCGCCGCCTGGATGGAGGAGCTGGGCGACGAGCCCTTCGAGGGCCGGGTGGCGCGGGACCTCGCCGCCTGTGTCCCGGAGGGAGCCACCCTCTTCGCCGGCTCGAGTATGCCGATCCGTGACCTGGACGGCTTCATGCTGCCGCGGACCGGGCTGCGGGTGGTCGGCAACCGCGGTGCCAGTGGCATCGACGGGTCGGTGTCGACCGCGCTGGGCCTGGCGGCGGGCGCGGCCGCGCAGGACCCCCGCACCTTCGCCCTGATCGGCGATCTCGCCTTCCTCCACGACGCCGGGGCACTGTTCTGGGCTGCCGGCCGCGGACACGATCTCGTCATTGTTGTCATCAACAACCAGGGCGGCGGGATCTTCGATCTCCTCGACCAGTCCCGGCTCCCGGAGCACGAGGCGCTCTTCTCCACCCCGCACGGCATCGACCTCGCGGCTCTCACGGCCGCTGCGGGCGCCGGTCATCGACTGGTCACCCGGAGCCGGGACCTGGCACCCGCCGTCACCGCCGCGGGCGCCGCCGGTGGGCTGCAGGTGGTGGAGGTCCGCACCGAACGTCGCCGCAACGCGGAGCTGCATCGGGCGGTGACTGCGGCTGTCGAGAGGGCACTGAACCTATACGGCGCTTGAGGTCACGCCCCTGGTGGGGTCCCCTGCTCGAAAGCCTGGAGAGCCACCTGCTCCACTCCTTCCGACCGCGCTCCACCTCAGGGCGTCGATGAGGTCAACGCAGTCACCCGGCCGGAGGTTACGCTCACGTGGGGGTTGCACCGAGCTCCCTTGCGGGCCGGCCGCATTCGAGTTCGCGCGTTGATGCGAGATCCGGGGTGCGGGAGAATGGCGCGGTGAGCCCCCCCACGCTCTCTCCGGCGTCCGCGCTGATCCCGGTCGGCGATCCCTGGCGTGCGAGCCTGCGCGTCCCGGTCTTCGGCACCCTGCTCTTGGCGCTGGCCTTCTTCCTGTACGCCGCCCCGGTGAAGGAGACGCCCTTCCTCTTCGATCACGCGCCGTGGACCAACGACCCCTATGACACCGCGATCTCCTTCATGATGTTCTTCGTCCCGCTCATCGCCGTCCTCTGCGCGCCGCGCGTGCTGCTCTGCCGGCGTGCGGAGCCCCTGCCCACCGCACGGATCCATGACGTGCTGCGCGGATGCCGGGTGATCCTCGCGGGCATCACCCTCACGCTGGCGGCCGAGTGGGTCAGCGTCTTCGTGCGCGACAGCAGCGTGCCGTGGAACGGTGCCACCTGGCTGCAGATCGGCATGCTCGTGGTGATGAGCGGCCTGGATGTCGGCGCGGTGCTGGCGGTGCGGCGTGCAGGATTGCCCCGCCAGGGCGGAGAACCGGCGATGCGGACCGACCCCGACTGGCTGGGCGACTTTCTCCGCTTCGTCGACACCTGGAGCCGCCGGTTCGGCCCCGGTGGCCGGCTGGCGCTATGGGCGACGGGCCTCGCCGACCGGCACCTGCTGGCAAGGATCCGGCGTCACCCGCTCTGGACCGCCTTTGGCCTTTGCGCCATGTTCGGCGCGGGGGTCGGCGTCAACCAGGGGATCAGGGAGGGATACGGCGGGCAGGTCACAGTGTTCGTCGCCCTCCTCCTCGCCGTGGGCATGTTCGGACTTCTGGTCGCGAGCGGGGAGTACCTCGGGCTCGTCCGGAGCAGCGCTCCGTGGCACGGGTCGGCGCGACGCCTCATCGACGCGGCGGTCATCACCAGCGTCGGGCTGCTCGTCCCCTTTGCCCTGCGCGACGGCCTCTGGTGGATGGTGGGGAGCAACAGCACCGCGGCGGGGCTTCCCCGATTGGTGGCCCTGCTGGGGATCTCGATCCTCGTGATCTTCGTCGCGGTCTACGCTGCCGAGACGGTGCTGCACCTGCACTCCGAGCCGCGCGTCGCCTGAATGCGACCACCCGCTCTCCTGAGGGCTCTGAGGCAATTCGTGGCCATGATGCGCATAATCGCCTCATGATCTACCGACTACCCCACCTCGATGCGGAGGTCCACCGCCAGCTTGGCGACCTCGCCGCGGTCCGGAAGGAGCTGACCCACCAGTTGCAGGACGCCTCCAGCTGGACGGGAACGCTGCGGCGCGTGGCCTGGGCGGAGGCGATCCGGTCGTCGACGGCCATCGAGGGCTTCAACACCACAGCGGAGGAGGCCCTGGCCATCGTCGAGCAGCGGGAGCCTCGTCACACCGACGCGGAGACCGTGGCCGCCATCGACGGATACCGCCGGGCGATGGAGAAGGTGCTCGTGCTGGCGGGGAGCCCGGACTTCGACTGGCGGCGCAGCGATCTCCTGATCCTCCACGCGGACGTGGCTCAGGGCGTGGCCCAGGCGCGGCCGGGCCGATTCCGCGACCACGCAGTCCACCTGGCGGACGGGCAGGGCCATGTCGTGTACGAGCCGCCACCCGCGGCCGAGGTCGCCACGTTGACCGGGGAGATGTGCGCCTGGCTGCGCAGCGACGAGGCGGCCGCCATTCCCCCCGTGGTACGGGCCGCGATGGCCCACCTCCATGTGGCAGTGATCCACCCCTGGCTGGACGGCAACGGGAGGATGGCCCGAATCGTCCATTCCCTTGTGCTGGCCCGTGAGGGGGAGCTGGCCGCGCCGTTCGCCTCCATCGAGGGCCTCCTGGGGCGCCACACGCAGGCCTACTACGCCGCCCTCTCCGCAGCGTCGCCCGGAGGGCGATACGACCCGGTGATCGGGGACGCGACCCCGTGGGTGGGCTTCGCCGTCAGGGCTCATCTCCTCCAGGCCCTGGAGCACCAGCGGAACCTGACCGAGGCCGGCATTCGCTTTCGGCTGTGCACGCGACTGGCGGCGTATGCCGGCCTCCCCGAGCGCACCGCGTCCGCCCTGGACCAGGCGCTGCTCGGCCTGCCCTCCCGCAACGACAGCTACCGCGTCGAGCATGGTGTGTCGCGACCAACCGCGACCCGCGACCTGGTGGCCCTGGAGACGGCCGGCCTTCTCCAGGCCCGTGGCGCGGGTCGAGCCGTCGAGTACGTCGCCACCGATGCCCTCGCCCAGGCGTGGGCCGAGGATCGCGGCTCCCCCGCCGTCACGGACATCGATCACCGGATCCAGGAGCTTGTCCTGGGTCTGGCGCCGCCGCCTCCAGCGGCGGTGCGTCCGCCCGGCGGCGTCAGGGCCCCCAGGGCAACGGGCGATGACGAGCGTCGCCGGCGCGACCGGCAGGTCACCGCTGCGAATCCCCACCCGTCAAGTCGAGATTCGCCCGCCAGCGGGTAGACTTTCGCCCATGTCCCAGACCGCCCGCGAGCTCCTCGCCGCCGCCCGCCGCAACGTCCGTGAGCTGACCCCGCATCAGGTGCACGAGGGCGACGGGCGGGTGCTGATCGACGTCCGTGAACAGGACGAATGGGACCAGGGCTACATCGCCGGGGCCCTCCACCTGAGCAAGGGCTACATCGAGCTGCGGATCGAGGACGCGGTCCCCGACCGCTCCAGGCCGATCACCCTCTACTGCGCCGGCGGGGTCCGCTCCCTGCTCGCCGCCCGGGCTCTCGGGGAGATGGGCTACCAGGACGTCGCCTCGATGTCCGGAGGCTTCGGCGCCTGGAAGGACGCCGGCCTCCACTTCACCATCCCCCGGGCGCTGACCGCCGAGCAGAAGCTCCGCTACAGCCGCCACCTGCTCATGCCCGAGATCGGTGAGGAGGGCCAGGGCAAGCTCCTCGACGCCAAGGTGCTGATGATCGGCACCGGTGGTCTGGGCTCGCCCGCCGCCCTCTACCTGGCCGCGGCGGGGGTGGGCACCTTGGGGCTGGTCGACTTCGATACCGTCGACGTGAGCAACCTCCAGCGTCAGATCCTCCACGCTCAGGACCGGGTCGGGATGGCCAAGACCCAGTCCGCCAAGATCGCCCTCACCGCCCTCAACCCCGACGTCCATGTGGTCGAGCACAACGAGGTGCTGAACAGCGAGAGCGCCTCCCGGCTCTTCCGCCAGTACGACGTCATCGTCAACGGCTGCGACAACTTCCCGACCCGCTACCTGGCCAACGACGTCGCCATCTTCGAGCGCAAGCCCCTGGTCGACGGCGGGATCCTCCGTTTCGAGGGTCAGGTCTCCACCATCGTGCCCTTTGCCTCGCCTTGCTACCGCTGCCGCTACCCCGCGCCGCCGCCCCCCGAGGAGGCACCCTCCTGCGCCGAGGCGGGCGTGCTCGGGGTGCTGCCCGGCATCGTCGGCGTGCTCCAGGCCGCCGAGGTGATCAAGCTGATCCTCGGCATCGGCCGGCCCCTCACCGGCCGCCTGCTCGCCATCGACGCCCTGGACATGCGCTTTCGCGAGTTCCGCGTCCCGCGTGACCCGGAGTGCCCGGTCTGCGGGGAGAACCCGACCATCACCGAGCCGATCGACTACGAGGGCTTCTGCGCGGTTCCGCTCACCCGCTCGGCGGCGGCCCCCCCGGTGCGCGCGACCGCCGGTTGACGGCACCTGCCTCCTCGAATAGGGAGTCCCTGGCAGTACCTCTCTCGACAGAGACTCCCTTCAGATCGCCCAGCGTGTTCTAGTGGTTGCCATGCGTGCAGCGATCTTCAACGGCCCGGTTCGATCACCGTGGGTCAACGTCCCGATCCGACCATCGAGATGCCGGCCGACGCAGCCGTCCGGGTCCGCCTCCAACCACGATCCGGTGAGGACTGACCATGGCCATAAGTGACAGGGCACGCGAGATCCATGACGAACTCTTCCCGGGTCATATCTCGAGCCTGAAGGTGACCGACCCCGAGCTCATCGAGTACTTCGACAACTTCGCCTTCGACGAGGTGCTGCGCCACGACGGCCTGGACACGAGAACGCGCCTCATGGTGCAGCTTGCGGCGATGATCGCCTGTCAAGCCCTGAGCGAGTACCGGGTCATGCTCGGCGCTGCGCTCACCGCGGGGGTCACACCCATCGGGATCAAGGAGATCGTCTACCAGGCGGTCCCGTACGTGGGCATGGCGCGGGTCTTCGACTTCATCCACGCCACCAACGAGGTCCTCACCGAGCGCGGGATTCCGCTGCCGCTCGAAGGGCAGTCGACGACGACACCCGAGACGCGCGAAGAGAAGGGCCTGGCCGTGCAGAAGGCCATCGTCGGTGCCGAAGTCATCGATCAGATGTACGCATCCGCGCCCGACGACGAGGTCCACTTCCAGCACCTCCTGTCGGCAAACTGCTTCGGCGACCACTACACCCGCACCGGCTTGGACCTCGGGATGCGCGAGCTCCTGACCTTCGCCATGCTGATCTCGCTCGGCGGCTGCGAAGCGCAGGTCAAGGGCCACGTCGCCGCCAACGTCAATGTCGGCAATGACCGTACGCGGTTGCTCGCCGTCATCACGCAGCTCCTCCCTTTCATCGGCTATCCGCGGACTCTCAACTGCTGACCGGCAGGCTCAGGGGTACCGCGGGTCCCGCAGCTGGCCTCAGCGTTCGATCAGACGCATCTGCTCTTCGTTGTGGTGGCCGCCGGCAGCGGGGGTGAGCTTGTCGAGGCGGTCGAGCTGCTCAGCGCTGAGTTCGATGCTGTCGGCGCTTGCGTTCTCCTCGACCCGGGACACCCGCTTCGTTCCCGGAATTGGGGCGATGTCGTCGCCCTGGGCGAGCAGCCAGGCCAGCGAGACCTGCGCCGAGGTGCACCCGACCTCGTCGGCGATGGATCGGACCTCGTCGGCGCTGCTCAGGTTGCGCTGGAAGTTCTCTCCAGTGAAGCGCGGGTTCGTCTTGCGAAAGTCGGAATCCGCCAGGTCGTCGGTCGAGCGCACCTTCCCCGTGAGCATTCCGCGACCCAACGGCGAGTAGGCCACGAAGCCGATGCTCAGCTCTCGCAACACGGGCAGCGTCCTGGTCTCGGGGTCCCGTGTCCACAACGAGTACTCGGACTGCAGAGCAGTGATCGGGTGGACGGCATGGGCTCGGCGGATGGTGTCAGGGCCGGCCTCCGAGAGCCCGATGTGACGGACCTTGCCCTCGGTGACCAGCTCGGCGAGTGCGCCCACGGTGTCCTCGATGGGCGTGTTCGGGTCGACCCGGTGCTGGTAGTACAGGTCGATGTAGTCCACACCGAGCCTGCGGAGGGATCCCTCCAGGGCGGTGCGGATGTTCGCTGGCGAACTGTCGAGGATGTCGGGGCCACCCCCGGCATGGGAGAACAAGCCGAACTTGGTGGCGAGCACGACCTGCCCGCGGCGGCCGCTGATGGCCCTTCCCACGAGCTCCTCGTTGATGAAGGGCCCGTAGATCTCGGCGGTGTCGATCAGGGTCAGCCCCAGCTCGAGCGCTCGGAGGATGGTGCGGATGGACTCAGCGTCGTCCGTGCCGGCCCCGGTGTAGGCGATAGACATGCCCATGGTGCCCAGACCGATCCGGGACACCTCCAGTGTTCCCAGGTTGATGCGCTTCATCGTTCTGCTCTCCGCGTGTTCATGGATTCCCTCCCCTTCGTGGAACGGTGGCAACTCGCTGCTCGGCCAAAACCCCGCCTGCCGGTCCGGCCTCAGGGTGTCCCCTGGTACTCGGCGTCGGTGACGTGTGCTCCCCAATCGGCTTCGGGCTTGGGGCTGTCGCCGACACCTTCGGTGATAGAGAGGTGGGCCATGAAGTTGTCGGGGGCAGCACCGTGCCAATGCCACTCGTCGGAAGGGGTGAACACGACGTCCCCGGGGCGGATCTCAGTGATCTCCTCCCCTCGGGACTGCACCCGCCCCATGCCCTCGGAGACGTAGAGGGTCTGGCCGAGGGCGTGGGAGTGCCAGGCGGTGCGGGCTCCGGGGGTGAACCGCACCAGGTTGGCCCTGACCCGTGAGGGCTCCTCGCCTTGGACGATCGAGTCGATCCAGACATCGCCGGTGAACGTCTCGGCCGCTCCTTTGGTGGTCGGTCGCCTAGATCGGATGTCCATCTGCATCTCCTTGCTGTGAAAGCTTTGCTTCGAGCGCAGCTCAGGGCCGGACTATGACCTTGAGCGCTTCGCGCGCTGCCATGGCCCGGTAGCCGTCAGCGACGTCGTCGAGGTCGACCGAGCGGTCAAAGACCTTTCCCGGCTCGATCCGCCCTTCGAGGATGTCGGGGAGCAGCTCTTCGATGTAGGCCCGGGCCGGGGCGACGCCACCGGTGAGGGTGACGTTGCCCATGAAGACGCTGAAGTCCATCGGGATCGCCGGGTACTGGGGGGCACCGACCCGGCTGACGACTCCGCCGTCGCGGACGACGGCGAACGCGGCCTCGATGGCCGGCAGCAGGCCGACGCACTCGAGCACGGCGTGGGTGCCGTCACCGCCGGTAAGGGCGCGCACTTTCTCGACGCCCTCCTCGCCGCGCTCGGCGATCACGTCGGTGGCGCCGAACTCGACCCCCAGATCGGTGCGGTCCTTGTGGTGGCCCATCAGGATGATGCGCTCCGCGCCAAGCCGCTTGGCTGCAAGCACCGCGGACAGTCCGACTGCGCCGTCGCCGATCACCGTCACGGTCGTCCGGGGATTCACGCCTGCCCTGTGAGCGCAGTGGTATCCGGTCGGGAAAATATCCGAGAGGGAGAGCAGGGAAGTCAGGAGTGCCGAGTCCTCGGCGACGGGAAGCCTGACCAGCGTGCCCTGCGCCTGGGGAACGCGGACGGCTTCGCCCTGGCCACCGTCGATGCCGTCGCTGGCCCACAGCCCGCCGTGCCGGCAGGACGTCTGCAGTCCTTCGGAGCAGAAGTCGCAGGTGTTGTCCGCCCACACGAACGGCGCCACCACCAGATCACCCTTGCGGAAACCTGAGACTTCAGGACCGAGGTCCTCGACGATGCCAAGGAACTCGTGACCGATCCGTTCGCCCGCCTCCGAGTGTGGCATCGACCGGTATGGCCACAGGTCACTGCCGCAAATGCAGGCCTGCACGACGCGCACCAGCGCGTCGGTGGGCTCCCGAAGCTGGGGATCGGGGACGTTCTCCACGCGGATGTCTCCGGCCCCATGGATGATCGTTGCTCGCATGATGGATCCCTTCGTCTGCTCATTGCTTGTCGTTCGAGGCGCAACCTCGTGTTTGCATCATCATGAGCGCGGCACCACCTTGAGGGTGGCCGACCGGGCGTCCGGGCTCGTGATGTGGTCAATGCTGCTCTGGGCGTATCGGTGGTACTTGTTCCGGTAGATGGCGTCGATTTCGTCATCGATCCGGCGTAGCGGCAGGTGTGGGGGAACACGCGTCGGTCTCTTCGGTGTGGGTCATGTGCTCCTGGATTCCGAAGTTCGGCAGCACCAGGTCGAGGTGCAGGATGGCGGCCAGGCAGACGGGAGAGAGGTCGGTGGCTCCGTGGAAGTCGGTGCGCACGTGGTGGACCTCGGCGAAGGCGGCGATCCGGCGCTGGTGGGTGATGCCCCCGGCATGGGTCACCGGGGTCCGGACGTAGTCGCTGAGCTGCTCGGCGATCAGGGTCCGGCAGTCCCACAGCGAGTTGAAGACCTCACCGGTGGCGATGGGGGTCGTGGTCCGGCTGCGGATCAGGCGGTACCCCTCCTGCAGCTCCGCGGGGACAGGGTCCTCCAGCCAGAGCAGAGAGAAGGCCTCGAGGTCCCGGCCCAGTCGGGCCGCCTCGATCGGCGCCAGGCGGTGGTGCGCGTCGTGGAGCAGGTCGATCTCGGAACCGAACCGCTCGCGCACCGCCTCCAGGGCGCTGGGGATGAAGCGCAAGCAGCGCTCCGTCGACCAGCGGTGCTCGGTGGGGCATCGGCGTCCGCGGGCTCGTAGCGCTGCGGGTCGCGGCTTACCCCGTAGGTCCCCGGCAGCCCCGGGACGCCGCACTGGACCCGGATCGCGCCATAGCCCTGCTCCAGGCAGCGGCCGACGTGCTCCAGCAGCTGGGGGATCTCCTCGCCGTAAGCGTGGGCGTACACCCTCACCCCGTCGCGGCAGCGACCGCTGAGGAGCTGATGGACGGGAAGCCCAGCGCGCTTTCCCAGGATGTCCCAGAGGGCCATGTCCACGGCGGCGATGGCGGACATGGTCACCGGGCCTCGCCGCCAGCAGGCGCCCCGGTACAGGTACTGCCAGGTGTCCTCGATGCGGCCGGGGTCGCGACCGATCAGCACCGGGCAGAGGTGGTCTTGCAGCTAGCTGGCCACCGCCAGCTCCCGGCCGTTGAGGGTGGCGTCGCCCAGTCCGGTGAGACCCTCGCTGGTGGTCAGCTTGAGGGTGACGAAGTTGCGGCCCGGCGAGCAGACGATGACCTCGGCCCGGTTGATTCGATCCCCGGTGGCGCCCGCGCCCCCGCCGGTCACGGTGTCAAGCGTGGGGATCCACGCCGGAGAACCGGTCCACCTGTCCCACCATGGACAACCACCCCCCGTCGACCACCAACAGGTGGGCGTTGACGAACCGCGAGGCGTCGGAGAGCAGGAAGAGGGTGGGTTGCACCATGTCCTCTGGCTCGGCCCGGCGCCCCATCGGGGTCCGCGCCTCGATGGCCTTGACGTCGAACTCGCCGCTCTCGATCAGGCGGTCCTGGATCGGGGTGTGCACGAAGCCGGGAGCCAGGGCATTGACCCGCACCCCCCGCCGCCCCCATTCGGCGCCCAGGGTCTTGGTCATCCCGGCGACGCCCGCCTTGGACACCGAGTAGGCGAGCCGGCCGGGGAAGCCACCAAAGCTGCTCAGCGAGCCGACCTCCACAATGGACCCCGAGCCGGCGGCCAGCATGATCCGTCCCACGTCGCGGGTGACCCGGAAGGCGCCGACGAGGTTGACCGCAAGCACCCGCTCGAACTCCTCGTCGCTGACCTCGACGCTGGGCTTGAGGTGGAGGATGCCGGCGCAGTTGACCAGCCCGTCCAACCCGCCGAGGCGGGCGACGCAGCCCTCAACCAGCCGGCTCACCGACGCGGCGTCGGTGACGTCGGCGACAAAGGGAGTGATCTCTCCCGGGCCGTTGGCGCTGGCCACCACCTCCTCCATGCCCTGGGCCTGGACGTCGGCGATCACCACCCGGCAGCCGGCCTGCACCGCGCCCAGGGCGATGGCCCGGCCGATGCCGCTTCCCCCGCCGGTGACCAGCAGCCGGAAGCCCTCCATGCCGTTCATCGCGCCTCCTCCTCGACCCAGCGGTAGCGCGGGTCGATGTACGGGCGCATCACCCGGCCATCGCCGGCCATGACCCAGAGATAGTAGAGCCGGTGCCCCGGGGCCGCCGCGACCGGGTGGTAGCCGGAGCGGATCACGGCGACGTCACCGTCGCGCACCACTCGCGCCTCCTGCTCGACGTCGGAGTCGTAGCGGACTTGGACACCGAAGCCGTTCTGGGGCTGGACCCTGTAGAGGTAGACCTCCTCGAGGGCCGTCTCCTCCTCCGACTCGCGGTCGTGGCGGTGCGGGGGGAAGGAGGACCACAGCCCCGGAGGGTTGATGGTCTCGCCCACCAGCAGTCGCGAGGCCGGCTGGTCCGGACCGAGGATGGTGCGCACCGTGCGTTCCCAGCTCTGCCGGCCCACCTGGGCGACGCGCTGGTCGGCGGGGCGGATGACGCGGGCCGGGCCGGGCGGCCCGCTGCCGGCGTCGGCGGCGGCGAGGGCCAGGGTGAGCCAGCCGTCGCCGGTGATGAGCGTCGCCGTGGCCTCGGGGGGCAGGTAGACCGCATCGCCCGGCCCCTCGAAGACGTCCGCCCTCCCGCCGGCGGGCCGCGCCGCCGAGCCGTCGATCCCCACCTCGGCGCGTCCCGACATGACGACTGCCAGGCGCTCCTGCCCCGCGGTCAGCTCGATGGTCGCGCCCGGGGCGGCCTCGATCAGCTCCAGGGAAATGTGGCGCGCCTGCACCCCGGCGCGGACAAGCGAGGTGCGCCGCACCGCGGTGGCGCCGGTAGCCGGAGTGGCGGAAGAATCGGTCATTTGGTGGGGTCTCCTTGCGTTGTCACCGCGCTCCCTCGGTCGGGCCGGGGTTGGTCGCGTTCCGTTGCTGGACAACTTCGGGGGCGGGAGCCGTGGAGCCCCGGACCACCAGGTGGGTGGGGAGCTCGATGCGCTCGGTCCCGGGTTGGCGCCGGTCTTCCAGAAGGTCGAGCAGCAGCTCCACCGCCATCCGGCCCGCGATGGCGACCGGCATGGCCACCGTGGTGAGTGGAGGCAGCGACATCTCGGCCATGGCGATGTCGTCGAAGCCGATGACGCTCACCTGGGTGGGCACCGTGAAGCCGCGCTGGGAGAGTCGTGAGATCACGCCGAGGGCGACGAGGTCGTTGTAGGCGAGGACCCCTGTGACCCCCTGGGCGATCAGGACATCGGCGGCTTGGACCCCTCCGCTGAACTGCGGTTGGAAGGGTCCTAGCTCGACCAGCTCCAGGCCGAGCTCGGCGGTGGCGGCTTGGGCGCTGACCCGCCTCTGCCCGTCTGACCACGAGTTGGGTGGGCCGCCGAGGTAGGCCAGGCGCACGTGGCCCAGGGCGTGGAGGTGGGCGACGGCCTGGCGCATCCCCGTGGAGGCGTCCATCACCACTGAGGCTGTGTCCGGCACCGGGCGCTGCACGAAGACGGTGGTGACCAGCTCGCGGGTTCGCGCCGCGTCGTCGTCGTCCATCCGGGAGGAGCAGATGATCAGGCCGTCCACCTGGCGGGCCATCTGCCGCGCCACCCGGGCCTCCACGTAGCCGTCCTCGTCGGTGTCGGCCAGCACCGCGGAGTACTCAGCGGTGCGCGCTCGCGCCTGGGCAGCCTTGATCAGCTCCGGGAAGAAGGGGTTGGCGACGTCGGGCACGATCAGGCCGATGCTTCGGGTGCGGCCGGTGATCAGGCTCTGGGCCATCCGGTTGGGGCTGTAGTCGAGAGAGCGGGCGACCTCTTCGACCCGCTGCCGGATCTGCGGCCGGACGGTCTCAGGGCGGTTGAAGGTCCGAGACACCGTCGACACCGACACCTCTGCCTTCGAGGCGACCTCGCGGATGGTCGTGGTTGGGCGGGGACGGGGGGGCAGGGCGGAGGTCTCTGGACTCACGACGGCTGATTCTGAAAACGTTATGGGACTCATGTCAAGAGCCCTCCGGCACCGTGCTCCAGGCACTCATCCCGCTGGGCTTCACCCACGTCACCCTGGGATCTGCGCGGGTTCCGCAGCGGCAGCCTCAACGAGGCTCTGGCGCCGCAGCAGGTCGGCCTTCGGCCCCGGAGCTCCGGCCAGTGGCCATGAGCGGAAGTCCACGATCCACCGGGGGACGGGGCGAGGCTGCCCTGGCCGGCTGATGCCGGAATCCTGGATGCATCCCTCGCCCCAACCTGACCGAGACTGAAACCGCTGCCGGCAGGCGCGCCGATCCCGGGCCATGCCTCTGTCCGCCTCGCCGGCCGCTGCCAGAGTCGGGCATGCACCCCTCACCCCAACGGGTGATTGACAACCCCTCAAGAACGTTTTCACAATACCCCCGCCATGCTTACCGCCATGTCATCCGGGGGCCGCAGAGCAAGGTTGCGGGTGCCCGCCGCCCGCGCCGACGAGCCCCCCTTCCCATGCCCCGAGCAGGTCGAGCATCCCGTCCCCACGAGGGTCCGGGCCTCAGCCGGTCCGGCGGTCGTCTCACCGGGGCCGCCGCAACTCGTTCCCACCCGCGACTACACAAGGAGGTTGGGCACATGAAGGACATTCGACGTCGGACCGGCACGGTGATGGGGGCAGCCGTCTCGCTGGTCGCCGTCGTCGTCAGCGCTTGTGGGAGCTCCAGCGCCGGCACGAGCACGGCGTCCGCGAGCGCTGTTGCCTACCCCACTCCCGGCAGCAGCCCGACAAGCCTTAACATCCTCGACATCGCCGGCAACCTCCAGTTGAGCGCGGGTGCGATCACGGAATTCGCCAACGCCCACACCAACTGGCTGAGCGGGCAGCCCTCGGAGACCACGGCGGCGGCGCCGACCCTCGTCAGCAAGCTGCAACCGGAGGAGCAGTCGGGGAACGTCACCACCGACCTGGTGCTGACCGGGACGGACGGTCTGGCCTCGGGGATCGTCAACGGCCTCTGGGACCCGCTCATTCCGAAGTACTCAGCCCTGTTCGGCACGGCCAGCGATCTGAAGGCGAAGTACATCCCCGGCGCCTGGAACATGATGTCGCTGGCGCAGGACGCGGCGAAGAACTACGAGTGTGTCGAGCTCGACTTCTACCCCTCGGGGCCTCTACTCGCCTACAACCCCGCGGTTGTGACCGACCCGCCCACGACCCCGCAGGCGCTGCTCGCCTGGGCGCAGGCCAACCCGGGCAAGTTCGAGTACGCTGACCCGGCGAACTCGGGGCCCGGCCGCACCTTCGTCCAGGGTCTGCCCTATCTGCTGGGTGACTCCAACCCCCAGAACCCTCAGACCGGCTGGACCAAGACCTGGGCCTACCTTGCGCAGCTGGGTCAGACGATTCCCAAGTATCAGACGGGCACGACGGCGACCATGAAGGATCTCGCCGACGGGACCGTTGACATGATCGCCACCACCACCGGCTGGGACCTCTCGGAGAAGGTCAACGGCACCATCCCGGCGAACTTCAAGGTCACCAACTTCGCCAAGATGACCTGGGTCAATGACGCGCAGTACGCCTGCGTTCCCAAGGGCCTGCCCAAGGCCACCGAGGCCGTGGTGCTGCAGCTCATCAACTGGATGCTGAGGCCCCAGGAGCAGGCGTACGCTTACGACAATGGCTACTTCTACCCGGGTCCGGCCATGGCCAACGTGGCGCTGACCCAGGCTCCCGCCCAAGACCAGACCGAAATCAACCAGTACAAGTACCCGGACTTCGACACCTGGATCAAGGAATTCCCCAACGCCGTTCAGGTGACAGCTTCGAACTTCACGTACTTCACCCAGTACTGGAAGCAGAACATCGCCGCGGGAAAGGAATGAGGCACAAATCACGTCACGCCGCGTCCCTGCACGCGGAAGGCACCGGCGCAGCGCGCTTCGGCGCGCTGCGCCTGGAGGGGATCACCCGCCGCTTCGGGAACAACACGGTCCTCTCCGGCCTCGACCTCGAGATCCAGCAGGGCGAGTTTCTCGCCCTGCTGGGGCCCTCGGGCTGCGGCAAGACGACGGCGCTCAACTGCATCGCCGGCCTCCTTCCCCTGACGGCGGGACGCGTCTGGCTGGGCGAGCGCCGCATCGACCTCCTTCCCCCCGAGCAGCGCGGGTTCGGCATGGTCTTCCAGAACTACGCTCTCTTCCCCCACCTCACCGTGGGGGAGAACGTCGACTTTGGCTTGCGCATGCATGGCATTCGCGGGAGCCAAGCCGAGGAGTTGGTGCGCGCCGCGCTGGAGATGGTTCGCCTCGCCGACCGCGCCGCCGACCGCCCGGCGCAGCTTTCGGGTGGCCAGCAGCAGCGTGTCGCCATCGCTCGGGCACTCGCCTTCCAGCCCGAAATTATCCTCATGGACGAGCCCCTCTCCAACCTGGACGCCAAGCTGCGGCTGGAGATGCGCACCGAGGTGCGACGGCTGCACCAGAAGATGGGGCTCACCACCGTCTACGTCACTCACGACCAGGAGGAGGCGCTCTCGCTTGCCGACCGCATCGTCGTGCTGGAGAGCGGGCTGGTGCGCCAGATGGGCTCGCCGGAGGACGTCTACACTCACCCCGTCTCGCCGTATGTCGCCGGCTTCATGGGCTACCGCAACGTCTTCGACCTCGATGTCGTCTCCGCCAACGGCAGTCGGGTCAGACTCGCTGAGCCCGGCCTGGAGCTGACCGGGGTGGGCGACGCGCCGTCGGGTCGCGCCACCGTGGCCATGCGCCCCGAGGATCTATCTCCCGACGGCGCCGGCACCAACAGTATCGAGGTCGAGGTGGTGGTCATCGAGTATCGCGGCCGCGAGCTGCACGCCGAGGGCACGACGAGCGGCGGGCGCCAGCTCCACTTCGTCTCTGAGCGCCGGCTCGCGCCCGGCGACAGGGCGACGCTGCGCATCGTCCCCGAGCGTGTCCTCGTCTTCTCCGCACCAGTCGGGGACCCGGCCGCCGCCGAGGCGCCTCACCCGACCATGGGTGCGACGGCGTGAGCGTCGCGGCACCGGCAGCGCCGGGGCGTGGCCCCGTCGAGCCGCGCGGCACGCTGCGTCACCGCTTGGCGGAGCGCGGCATCGACCGCCAACTCTGGTTCTTGGTCCCGGGCCTGGTCTTCCTGCTCGCCCTTTTCGTCTTTCCCTTCATCAACGGGCTCATCAGCGCCTTCACGCTGGCGCCGGCGGGCCTCGCCGGTCCCATCCCCGGCACCCCACTCGCCGACCAGGGCAACTACTTCTGGTCCAACTTCACTGAGTTCTTCACGTACACCGCCGGCGGCAACGCCGTCTACCGTGACTCCATCTTCACGACGCTGCTGCTCGCCATCCCCGTCTCCCTCTTCAACACGCTGCTGGCGGTCCCCCTGGCCTACCGCATGCGCGGGGCCTTCCGCCACAAGCGCCTCCTCACGATGCTCCTCGCCGTCCCCCTCACGCTCGGGCCGCTCTTCATCGCCTACGGCATCATCACCTACCTGGGAGGAGGAGGCTGGCTCAGCCATGTGCTTGCTGCGCTGCACATCGCTCCGATCAGCTGGGACCTGACCCGCATCAACTCGACGCTCGCGGTCGCCATCTCCCTTGTCCTGAGCGGGTTTCCGTACGCGTTCCTGCTCGTCCTCTCCTACATCTCGGGCATCGACCCCAACTTGGAGCAGGCCGCCGCCACCCTGGGCGCCTCCGGCTGGCAGCGCTTCTGGCACATCACGGCGCCGCTGCTCGCCCCCGGGCTCGCGATCACCTTCTGCCTCGCCTTCGTCTTCAGCTTCTCCGTGTTCCCCTCGGCGATCATGCTCGGTGGGGTCGGCTTCCTGCACACGAATGTCATCGCCGTGCAGATCTACGACACCATCGTGACCGGCAACGGCGACTTCCACTTCGCCAACGCCATCTCCATGATCATGGCGGCGGTTGAGCTGCTCGTCATCGGCCTGGTGCTGATGGCGCGGAGCTGGATGTACCGCGGGACGACCACTGGAGGCAAGGGCTGATGGCGAGCGCCAGCAGCGTTCGGACCCCCGTAGCCGCCACGGCGCCGCCCTCGGGGACGGTCGGGCGCCGGCCGGGCCCGGGCGTTACCACGATCATCGGGCGGGCGGCCTTCTGGATCACCATCGCCTTCTTCCTTCTCAACGTGCTGGTGCTGATCCTCGCCGTCGTCGTGCAGTCCTTCTCGTACCACTGGTACGGCAGCTTCCTCCCGTCGCAATGGACGATCAGCCGGACGTGGGGGTCCCTCAACCAGTTGCTGCTCGGGACCAGCCTCTTCCAGGTTGTGATCAACACCCTGGAGGTGGTCCTGTCGGTGATCCTGTTATCCCTCCTCCTCGGCGTCCCCGCCGCCTACGCCCTGGCGCGGCGCAAGTTCCCCGGCCGCGGCATCGTCTACCTTCTCTTCCTCTTCCCGGTGATGCTGCCGCCCATCGCCTACGTCATCCCGCTGGTCACCGTGCTCGACCGCCTGGGGCCGCTGAGCCAGACCCTGGGGGCGGTGATCATCGCCAACCTGGTGCCCAGCGTCGCCTTCGTCGTGCTGGTGATGGTGCCCTTCGTGGAGCAGATCGACCCCAACCTCGAGGCCGCGGCGCGCATGCTCGGCGCCCGCCCGCTCAGCGTCTTCCGCCGCGTGCTCGTGCCCCTCCTGATCCCCGGGCTCCTCGCCGCTGGCGTGCTGGTGCTGGTGCGCACCATCGCCCAATTCGAGCTCACCTTCTTCCCGGCGGGCCCGCAAAACAACACCCTGGTGGTCGCCATCTTCTCCGCGCAGCAGGGGACGCACGGGGCCTCGTTCTCGATCATCGCCTGCGTCGCCGTGATCTACATGCTCACGACCCTCGTGGTGCTGATCCCCGCCTTCCGCTTCATCGACCCGACGCAGCTCGTGACCCAGCTCAAGGAGAGACCCACGAAGTGACGCGCCGCTGGCGACGTTTCCAGGCGTGACTGGTCAGCGCCGCCCCGGTCTCGCGAAGCCGCGGCGGCGGCTGCCCCGTGTGGGCGCTTCGTCCTTCAGCCGTCTCCTCGCGGGCATCCTCGCCGTCTGCGTCCCCGTGCTCGCGGCCATGGTCGCCGTCCTCACCGCCGTCGCCGGCGGAGACCTCGCCACCTCCACCGAGGTGGGGGTGGAGAACCTGGCGCGCGACGTCTCCGCCGGCGTCCAGTCCTGGGTGGAGGAGCGCCAGCGCGAGCTGGACCAGATGGCGGCGACGGTGAGCTCGCCGAGCATCCACAGCCTCGCCGACGCCACGCAGGCGCTCGGGGCCGTGGGCATCGGCGATGCTTTCGGCACGCTGGAGATCGTGAACGGGAGCGGAGTGGTGCTCACGAGCAACAACCTCTCGGGCGAGGTGGGCCTGAGCGGTCAGAGCTGGCTCTCCGAAGCGCAGAGCGGCGACTACATCGGCGACGTCATCAAGGCGCCGGACGGCGCCCACCTCGAGTGGTTCTTCGCCACCCCCGTCCACATCGGGAGCGGGGGGTCGAGCGGGATCCTAGTGGGGAACGTCGTTCTGACGGACGTCGCCGGCGCGGGCGGTGCCCTCAACCAACTCTCCCAGCTCCTCGTCGTCGTCAACGCGAGGGCCGCTGTCCCCTACGTCATCGAGGCCGTGGACCACCAGCGCCTGCTCGTCTACATCAGCGCCATGGGCGACATCAGCGACGCCCAGATGATCGCTGCGGGGGCGCTGAGCCGGCGCGTCGACAACCCTGCCGTCACCGATGCCCTCCAGGGAGGGGCGGGCTCCGTCCGCTTCACCTCTGGAGGCATCGACACCATCGCCGGCTACGCCCAGGTGCCCTCACTGGGGTGGGCCATAACCGTGCGCGAGGACGCCGCCCAGGCCCTGGCCGGGGTCAACGCGCTGCGCAACACCGGCATCGCCGTGCTGATCTGCGGCGCGGTGCTGCTCGTCGCGTTCGCCTTCCTCCTGGCGCGGCTCGAGGTCCGGCCGCTCGGGGCCCTCGCCGGCGCGGCGCGGCGAGTCGCCGCCGGCGACCTGTCGACGCGGGTGGCCCCCTCGGGGGCGACGGAGGTGGCGAGCGTCGGCGAGGCGTTCAACCTCATGGTCGACCGCCTGGACGTGCTCATCACCCGGGTGCAGCGGGTGAGCGGCGACCTCGCCGGGTCGGCAACGCGGCTCTCCGCGGCCTCGGGTGATCTCGTTGCCGTCACCGCGCAGCAGAGCGCGGCGGCGACCGAGACCTCGGCGAGCATGGAGGAGCTGGCGCGGACCTCGGCGCAGATCGCCGACACCCTGCAGCGCGTGGCCGAGCAGGCGGACGAGACCCGCGACACCCTGGAGCACACCCGCGAGGACGTCGTGGCCTCCGCAGAGCGCACACAGGTGCTCACCGAGCGGATGCGCGACATCACGCGTACCCTCGCGCTCATCAACGACATCGCCGCCCAGAGCAACCTGCTGGCCCTCAACGCCACCATCGAGGCCGCGCGGGCCGGCGAGGCCGGTCACGGCTTCCTCGTCGTCGCCAACGAGGTGCGGCGGCTCGCCGACCGGTCCACGGCGCTGGCCGCCGACATCGCCGAGATCACCGAGTCCACACACGGCGACACCGACGCCACCACTCAGGCCATGGACAAGGCGGCCGGGCAGCTCCAGGTGGGCCTGGGCCTCATGGAGCAGGTGGCCCAGGCCACCTCCAACGTCCGGCTCGCCACCCAGCAGCAGCGCTCCGCCACGGAGATGGTCGTGGATGCAATGGGGCAGGTGACCCTCAGCAGTCGTACGGTCTCGTCCACCGCCCAGCAGATTGCCGCGGCCTCGGAGAGCCAGGCGGCTATGGCGGAGGAGCTGCAGCACGCAGCCAGCGTCCAGCCCGACGAGGAGCCCCGCCTCAAGGGCCGGGCCTGAGCGTCGCCATCACCTCCTCCGCCATGCGGCGCTGGATGGTGAGCGGCTCGGGCTCGTCCGCCGCACCGAAGCCGGCGAAGTCGTCGAAGCAGCGGCCGCCGACCGACACGCCGGCGAACAGGAACTGGGTGTCGTCGCCGGTCGTGTGCGGGTAACCCGCCTCGGTGTAGACGGCGAGGTCCTCGGTGACCTGCTCCCCATCGACGGTGAGCGGCGCGGTGGCCGTGACCCTGTACCCGGGGGAGACGGAGTCGACGGCGCACGTTGCCAGGGGAACGCTGAGCACCTTGGGCTCCACCGAGAGGCTGCGCCCCGCGTAGACGACCGCGATCACGCTCAGGTACTCGCCCTCGAAGACCTCGTGGCGGGGCTGCCAGAGCGAGTTGGGCACGGTGAGGGTGCAGCAGTTGGTGATGGCGATCGCGCGCGGGGCCGGTGCCGGCGTTGCCGTTGGCGTGGCCGCGCCACCCGCGCCGGGCGCGGTGGCACAGCCGCCGAGCACCACCGCCAGCAGTGCTGCGGCCGCCCGCCAGCGTCGGGCGGGCACACCCTCAGCGACCGGCCCGGGGGCGCTCCGCGACCAGAAAGCGTGGTGGCTCAGGCCCATCGAGCACCCCGGAAGCCTCGTCACCGGGCGCCCTCGCCGTCGCCCGAGTGCCTCGCGGTGGCGACCCCTAAAGCGGGTCGCCGGTCCCCATCTGCTGAGCTCGAGCTCCCCCATGAGCCTCTGCGACTTTTGAGCTGACTGACGCACTCCCTGCCTGGCGCCAGAGGTTGATGGTCGCCCGCTCCCCGTTGCCCACGCGGTTGGCTGGTCCGCCACTACCGGACATCGCTCCTCTGCCTGGCTGGTACCGGAAGCCTGGATGCACCTCTTGTCACCGCCCGCGGTTGACGAGGATTGTACCGGGGGGGAACCTTGACGCGGATTATCTGAAAGCGTTGCCGCGAACAGTCAGACGAGAGCCTACGAGAGCCGGAGGAGGAAGGTTCGATGGACGGCCGTCGATGGTGCTCTCGAGCACCAGGACGTTACTGACCCCGCCCCCCGTCTGGCTGCCGATGGAGATGCCGTGGGTGCCGTAGCAGTGGGTGTTCTCCACAGTGATGTTGCTCAACGGAGTGCCCAGAGACCGTGATCGCCTGGTACGAAGCACAGCAGCGTCGCAAGGCGGCGGCCACCGCCAGCCACCGGGCACGCTGGCTGCGGGAGCATCCCTCATGAGCACTTACCGGCGTTGTAGTACTACAACAAACCCACCCCAATCCCGCAGTCACCAGATGGAGAGACGCACCAAACAAGCGTCGGTCCAGCTCCGGCGAGGGGCGGGGCCCGCGGCTCAGCCGATCCGGTCGAGGAACCCCCGGAGCGTCGCGGTGAAGGCGGGCGGGTCCTCGAGGTTGGCCAGGTGGCCCACCCCGGGAATCACGGCCAGCTCGCCCCGCGGTAGGACGGCGGCCTCCTCCCGGGCCTCGTCCAGGCTCACGATCGCGTCCTGATCGCCCTGGATCACCAGGGCCGGCACATCCACCAAGCCGAGCAGCGGCGTGCTGTCGGGCCGGCACGCCATCGCCGCCTGACAGGCGGCGATCCCCGCCGGACGGCAGTGGCGGATCCGTCCCACCACGGGATCGGCGATGTGCGGCTCGTCGCGCGCTCGGGGACCCAGCAGCCGCTTGACCATGGGAACGACCGTCTCCACCCCGTCGCGCAGGACCAACTTGGCCATCTTGCGCCGGTTGTCCGCCTGCTTCGGAGTGTCCGCCGTGGCCCGCGAGGATGCCAGCACCAATGCACTCACCCGCTCCGGGTCCAGGCGCAGCAGTGCCAGCGCGGCGTACCCGCCCATGGAGGTCCCCACCGCCACGAACTCACTCACCCCGGCCGCATCCAGGCTGCGAAGCACCGCCGCGGCGTACCCGTCGAGGGTCGCGAGCAGGGGCTCGGGCAGCTCCGGCGACTCCCCGCAGCCCCATATGTCGGGACGCAGGCAGCGGAAGTCCCCGGAGAGAGCCGCCACCTGGTGGTCCCACTGGGAGGCGTCGAGAGGGAAGGCGTGGAGGAGGAGGAGGGACGGTCCGGAGCCGGTGTCGTGGAGGGCGAGCTCGGGCGGCTGGAGAGGATCTCTACTCACTGGTGCACCCTCTTCTTGCCGGGCGCTATAACCCGGCGCTCGGAACCCTGGTCACCACCGGTCCATCGCCAGTGCTGCTCGCCGCTCGACGGCCGGCATGAGTTTCGCGAGGGCCGGTG
>Ga0224555_1001125_pt1 | contig 38857 bp, 33 predicted proteins | sample 714S23034metaG_FD_180687 | JGI IMG/M metagenome (GOLD analysis project Ga0224555, IMG submission 180687) | Peat soil microbial communities from Stordalen Mire, Sweden - 717 S2 30-34 | ecosystem: Environmental > Terrestrial > Soil > Wetlands > Peat | place: Sweden: Norrbotten County, Stordalen... | reverse complement strand
CCGTCCCCGCCGTGACCCCCCGCAGGAGCGCGGTGGTGGCCTCGCAGGTCTGCAGCCGCCCGATCCGGGGCAGGGTCACATGGCGCTCGTCGTCGACCCGGATGGCGCCGGTGGTGAAGCGGCAGCCGATGGGATGGCCGCGCTTGCGGAAGCGGGGGAAGCCCACCCGAGGACCGGCACGCTTGCCCTGCCGGCTCTCCGACCATGCCCGGAGTGCGCGGGCGAGGGCGTCCAGGCCCGAGCTGTACGCCTCCTTGCTGTTCTCCCGCCACCAGGGCGCAACCTGCTCCTTCTCGGCGTTCCACTCACGGCGCAGCGCGTACAGGCTCCACCCGATCAGACGGGTGCGCACCTCGCCATGCAGGCACAGCTCCAGCTCGCGGACCGCCGTCGCCGTCCCCACCTGCGCCAGCCCCCAGTTGAAGGCGACGCGTGCCGCCCCACAGTGGGAGGCGAGGCCACGGCGCTGTCGGGTGTTCGGATCCAGCGCAAACCGGTATGCCTGGGGGACCTTCACTCCGCCGCCTCACCCACCGGCCGGCTCGCGCAGCGCAGGGCCCGGGCCGCCCGGGTCCGCGCCGACCTCCGTCCATAGAGCCGCGCACAGAGCGACGTCAGCACCTCGGTCATGTCCCGAACCAGGTCGCCCTCGACCTCGGTGGCGTCCACCACCACCAGCCTCCGCCCGGCACCCAGCAGGGCCGCCTCGACGTACTCGGAGCCCAGCCGGGCCAGGCGGTCTCGGTGCTCAACGACGATGCACTGCACCGTCGGATCAGCGAGCAGCCGGCGCAGCTTCGGACGGGACCCGTTCATCCCCGATCCCACCTACGCGACGGTGTGCGTCACCGCCAGCTCGCGCTCCGCCGCCCAGGCGGCCAGCCGGCCCAGCTGGCGATCGAGGTCGCTGCGCTGGTCGTGCGAGGAGACCCGCGCGTACAGCGCAACGCCACCGGGGCCGCCCGGCTGCGCCACCTCCACCAGGATCGTTCGTGGGCCCACGCGCCGCGCCGGCACCGGCAGAAGGTTCCGCTCGGACCAGCGCAGCGCCGTCCGCGGGTGCACGCCGTTGGCCCGCGCCCAGTCTGCAAGCTTCATCGCCCCGCATCCTACTACGTACACCCGTACGTATCCCCAAGTCGTTTAGCCGCGAGCAGTTCCGAACCCTGCGCCTCCCCCGCCGAACGCGCCGCGCGGTTCAGCTGAGGTACGGGGCCAGGCCCTCGGCCTGCTCGGCGGCCTCCATCACCAGCTCGCTCACCGTCGGGTGGGCGTGGATGATGTCGCCCAGCTCGTCGACGGTCAGCCCCTCGCTGATCGCGACCCCCACCTCGTGGATGATCTCGACGGCGTGGACGCCCATCACGGTCGCGCCCAGGATCTCGCCGCTGGCGGCGTCGGAGACGAGCTGGACGAGACCGTCGGGCTCGTTCTCGCCGACCGCCTTGCCGTTGCCGAGGAAGCGGGCCTGGCCCACCTTGACCTCGTGCCCGGCGGCCTTGGCCGCCTCCTGGCCGAGACCCACCATGGCGATCTCGGGATGGGTGTAGATGCAGGAGGGGACCACGGTCCGGTCCATCGGGCGCACCCCGACGCCGAGGGCGTTCTCCAACGCACGCGCGCCCTCGGCGCTGCCCAGGTGGGCGAGCTGGAGGCCGCCGATGCAATCGCCCGCCGCCCAGATCCTGGGGTTGGCGGTGCGCAGCATCTCGTCCACCACGATGTGCCCGCGCGGGGTCAGCTCCACCCCGGCCCCCTCCAGGCCGATGCCCGCGGTCTGCGCGGCCCGCCCCACCGAGACCAGCACCAGGTCGGCCTCGATGGCCGTCCCGTCGTCGAGCGTCGCGGTCACGGAGTCGTCCCGGTGGTCGACCTTCTCGACCTTGCGGCCGGTGTGGAAGGTGATCCCGTCCCTCTCCACCAGGCGGCGAAACTCGCGGACGACCCGCGGCTCCACCCCGGCGAGGATCTGCGGGAGCACCTCGACCACGGTGACGGCGACCCCCAGCGGGGCAAAGAGCGAGGCGAACTCGCAGCCGATCACCCCTCCCCCGATCACCAGCAGGCGTCGCGGCAGGGTCTGGAGGCGGAGGACGCCATTCGAGGTCACCACCCGGGGGTGGCCCAGATCGATGCCGGGGAGCCCACTCGGCTCGGTGCCGACGCAGACGATGAGGTGGTCGTACTCGAGGCGCTCCTCCCCGACCCGGACGGCGCCGTCCTCGAGGACGCCCTCGCCGCGGACCACCCGCACCTTGCGGCGCTTGCAGGCGGCCTCGACGCCGCCGCGCATGGCGACGACCACCTCCTCCTTGCGCTCCATCATCCGGGGGAAGTCCACCTCGACCTCGCCGACCCGGATGCCCAGCTCACCGGCGCGGCGGATGCGCCGGAGCAGATCGGCGGTGGCGAGGAGGGATTTAGTCGGAATGCATCCCCAGTTGAGGCAGGTGCCGCCCAGCTCGGCCCGCTCGACGAGCACCACGTCGGCCCCCCGCTGAGCCCCGCGCAGGGCGGCCACGTCGCCCGCGGGCCCGCCGCCGAGGACGACGACCCGGGGGGTCACCGAGCGGCCTTGGAGGGCGTGCGCCGGGGGCGCGCTCGCGGCGCGGTCGAGGGCTGGGGCTCCGGCTCGGAGAGGGGCAGCTCACCGTTCCCGGCCAGGGCGGGGGGAGGGCTGACGGCCCCGTTGACCGCGGGCGGGGCCGCGACCGGCTCCGGCCCGCTGGGACCAGGGCGCGAGCCGGTCACCACTTCCTGGACGGCGGCCGAGGTCAGCAGCGCCTCGTGGAGCACCCGACCCTGCTCGATCATGTGGGAGCCGTGGTACCCCTCCGACGGGCTGGCCCGCCGCGGACGGCCGATGTACTCCCAGCTCACCTCGTAGGGGCGGTTGCGCCCGATGCGACGCTGGACGTGCGCCCAGGCCCCCATGTTCTCCGGCTCCTCCTGGACCCAGTAGAGCTTCTCCAGGTTGGGGTAGCTCCGCACCATGGCCAGGATCTCGTCGAGGGGCAGCGGGTCGAGGAGGTCGACGCGGCCGACCGCCAGGTCGGCTGCCGGCTGGCGCAGCTCGTGCGCGTCCAGCTCCCAGAAGATCTTGCCCGTGCAGAGCAGGAGCACCCGGACGCTCTCGCGCCGATCGGCCATCCGCGGGTCCTCGATGACCGGCTGGAAGCTGCCCTCGGTGAGATCCGCGGCGGCGCAGCTCGTCTCCGGGGCACGGAGCAGGGACTTGGGGCTGATGACGACGAGCGGCCGCGGCAGCGGGGCGAGGGCCTGGTCGCGAAGGAGGTGGAAATACTGGGCAGAATTGGAGCAGTTGGCCACACGGATGTTTCCGTTCGAGGCCAGCTGGAGATACCGCTCCATCCGTGCGCTCGAATGCTCGGGGCCCTGCCCCTCGTACCCGTGGGGAAGGAGGAGGACCAGCCGGGAGCGCTGGCCCCACTTGGCCTGGGCGGCGACGATGAACTGGTCGACGACCATCTGGGCGTTGTTGGCGAAGTCGCCGAACTGCGCCTCCCAGATCACCAGGCAGGCCGGCTCGGCGGCGCTGTACCCGTACTCGAAGGCGAGCGCGCCCACCTCGCTGAGCGGGCTGTTGTGCACCTCGAAGGTGGCGCGCGCCCCCTCCAGGTGCTGGATCGGGGCCCAGGCGGCGCCGGTCTGATCGTCGTGCAGGACCATCTGGCGGTGGCTGAAGGTGCCCCGCTCGGTGTCCTGGCCGGTGAGTCGTATCGGAACGCCATCCTCCAGGAGGGAACCGAGGGCGAGGGCCTCGGCGTGGCCCCAGTCGATCCCGCCCTGCTCCAGTGACGCGCGCCTGCGCTCCAGCTGGCGGGCCAGCTTGGGGTTGACGGTGAAGCCGTCGGGGACCCGGAAGAGCCCCTCGTTGAGGGCGCCGAGCTCGGCCGCGCCGACCCGGGTGACCGGGGCCGGCGGCTCCTCGAAGTCGGGCTCGTCGCGACCGTTGGAGGTGTCCTCGTCGATCAGGGTGGTGAGGTGCGCCTTGATCCGCCTGTGGGCGTCGGCGATCCGGGCCATGACCTGGTCGGACTGCTGCTTCGCCTCCTCGTCGGTGATCAGCCCCTCCTGGATCAGCCGGCCGACGAAGAGCTCGCGGACCGTCGGGTGCTCCCGGATGCGCTGGTACATCAGCGGCTGGGTGTAACTGGGCTCGTCGGTCTCGTTGTGCCCGAAGCGGCGGTACCCGACCAGGTGGATGAGGACGTCGCGATGGTGGGTGCGCCGGTAGTCGTGGGCAAAGCGGGCCGCGGTGACGCACCCCTCCGGGTCGTCGGCGTTGACATGGACGATGGGGATGTCGAAGCCCTTGGCCAGGTCGCTGGCGTAGCGGGTCGAGCGGAGGTCGGACGGATCGGTGGTGAATCCGAGCTGGTTGTCGATGATCACGTGGACGGTGCCGCCCGTCGTGTAGCCGGCGAGGGACTGGAGGTTGAGCACCTCCTGGACCGCGCCCTGGCCGCTGAAGGCGGCGTCACCGTGGATGAGGATCGGGATCGCGGCCTCGGGATCCAGCTCCAGGGCCGCCCCGTCGCGGTGCGACTGGAGGGCCCGGGCCCAGCCCTCGACCACCCCGTTGACGGCCTCCAGGTGGGAGGGGTTGGAGACCAGCCGGACGTCGATGCGGCGGTCCCGGTCGGTGATGTAGGTGCCGGTGGCGCCGAGGTGGTACTTGACGTCGCCGGTCGGGTCGTCGACCCGCAGCTCGCCCTTCTCGAAGGCCTGGAGGAGCTGCTCGTAGGGGCGGTTGACCACGTGGGCGATCACCGCCAGGCGGCCGCGGTGGGCCATCCCCATCACCACCTGGGAGATGCCGTCCTCGGCGACCAGCCCGAGCAGCTTCTCGAGCATCGGCACCAGCATGTCGACGCCCTCGCCGCTGAAGGTCTTCTGGCCGATGAAGGCGCGGCGGAAGTAGCGCTCCATGGCGTCCACCTTGGTCAGCCGCCAGAGCAGGCGCAGCTCCTCCTGGGTGGAGAGGGGCTGGCGGTAGGCGCCGGATTCGATCTTCTCGCGGAGCCAGTGGCGCTGCTCGTGGCTGGAGATGTGCTCGATCTCGAAGGCGACGGTGCCGCAGTAGGTGCGGCGCAGGTTGGGCAGGACCTCGACCAGGGTCGCCCCGGGCACGTGGACGTCGAGCACGTCGGAGGGGATGCGGGCCATCAGCTCGGGGGTGAGCTCGTAGGTCTCCGGCTTCATCGCCGGGTCGCCCGGCGGCGGGGTGCCGAGCGGGTCGAGGTGGGCCCCGAGGTGCCCGTGGGTGCGGTGGGCCTGGACCAGGGAGGTGGCTCCCTGGACGGCGACGAGCAGCACCCGCTCGTGCTCGGGCACGGCGCCGGCGGGAAGGGCGCGCTCCAGGAGCGGGACCGGGACCTCGTCGGCGACCGGCGCCGCCAGTCCGAGGCTCTCGAAGACGTCCGCGTAGAAGCGGTCCGCTCCGCCCAGGAGTGCCTCGATCCGTCCGAGGAACTCGCCGGACTCGGCGCCCTGGATGACCCGGTGGTCGTAGGTGGAGGTGATCGTCATCACCTTGCCCACCCCCAGCTCGCGGAGGCGGGCCTCGCTCTCGCCGCGGTACTCGGCGGGATGTCCGATGGCGCCGGTCGCGATGATGCAGCCCTGGCCGGGCATGAGCCGGGGGACGGAGGCGACCGTCCCGAGCCCGCCCGGGTTGGTCAGGGTGACGCTCCCGCCCTGGAGCTCGTCGGGGGCGAGGGTGCCGGTGCGGGCGCCCTCGACGAGCCGTTCGTACTCGGCGCGGAATCCGGCGAAGTCCCGGAGGTCGGCGTCGCGCAGGACCGGGACGACCAGGAAACGGCTGCCGTCCTTGCGCCTCGTGTCGACGGCGAGGCCGAGGTGGGCCCCGGACGCGACCCGGAGCGGCCGGCCCTCGGGATCGCGGGCGAAGTGGACCAGCATGTCGGGCATGGCGGCGGCTGCCCGGGCGATCGCGTAGCCGATGAGGTGGGTGAAGGAGACCTTGACCCCACCTCCGTCGCGGCCGAGGGCCACGTTGAGCTGGCGCCGCCGGGTGTCGAGGAGCCCGACGGGGATGGTCCGGATCGAGGTGGCGGTGGGGATCTCACGGCTCCGCTCCATGGCCTCGACGAGGGCCGCCTGGGGCCCGCGGATCGGCGTCACCGCACCGCCGTCGGCGGGGACGGCGGGGGTGCCGTTGGACGGAGCCGGTGCCGCGGCGGACGGAGGCGTGGTGCCGCGGATGGCGGCAGCGGCGATGCCGGCCGGGGCAGAGGGCGCGGCGACCGGGGCGGCGATGCCGGCGAGGGCCGCCCGGCGGCGCGCGATCGGGGAGAGCTGCGGGGCGGGTGCCGGCGCCGGGGTGACCACGGGCGTGGCCGGGACCGCTGCCGCCGGGACCGCATCGACCGGGACCGCACCGACCGGGGCGGCGGGGCTGCGCCGCTTGAGGATCACCGGCGGCGGCGCACTGGTCCTGAGGGAGGGTCTCGCGACGAGCGGGCTGGTACCGGTCCCCCCTCCGGCGGCCGGCGCCTGCACGGGCGCGGGGGCGGCGGCGGGTGGGGTGGCCGCGACGGGCGCGGCGCCAGCCCGTCCGATGGCGGCGGCGGGGGTCGCGGAGGCCGGGTGCGCAGCCGGCCGGTCACCGGCCGTGATGGAACCGGGAGCGATGAGGCCGAGCGTCCCCCCCACCGGGACGGTGTCGCCCTCGGCCGCGGTCACCTCGACGAGGGTCCCGGATGCCGGGGCGGGGACCTCGATGTCGACCTTGTCGGTGGTGACCTCGACGAGGGTCTCGCCCTCGCTCACCGGATCGCCGGCGTGCTTGAGCCAGTTGACGACGGTCCCCTCGGTCACCGACTCCCCCATCGCGGGCAGGGTCAGCCGGACTGTTTCGGGCACTGGTGAGATCAGCCTGTGAGGTGGAGGAATTCAGAGGGCTCGCGGCGCACTGGACGCCCGCTCGGTCCCTATCCTCTCATCCCCACGGCGGACGGCGGCCCGCACCGTCACATCTCGTGATGGGATGGTGGCGGGGTTTCGCGCCAAAGGCGGCGAGGTATTCACGGGTCGGACCCCCAGAGCGGAGACGGCCCAGACTTCACGATATGGCAACCACCTTCCGGGATTACTACGCGACCCTCGGCGTCCCCCGCACGGCGACGGAGAAGGAGATCAAGGCTGCCTTCCGGAAGCTGGCCCGGAAGCACCACCCCGACGTCAACCAGGGGAGCAAGGAGTCCGAGGCCCGGTTCAAGGAGCTCACCGAAGCCTACGAGGTGCTCGGCGACCCCGAGAAGCGCAAGACCTACGACGAGCTGGGCTCCCAGCCTCAGGGGTACGAGGCGTTCTCGGGAGCGGGCCGTCCAGGAGCCCGGAGGGCCGCGGGCGGCCCCCAGGTCGAGTACCGCACCGTCTCGCCGGACGACCTCGAGTCCCTCTTCGGCACCGCCGCCAATCCCTTCTCCGACTTCTTCCACGACGTCTTTGGCCGCGGCTCGGCGGCCGCCCGCGGGGCGACCGGGGCCGGCAGCGGCCGGGTGCGCCACACCGCCGCCCCCACGCCACGCCGCGGCGGGGACGTGGAGGGGGAGGCAGAGATCAGCCTCGAGGAGGCGTTCCGGGGCACGACCCGGACCCTGGAGCTGACCGCTCCCTCCGGCACCCGCCGGGTGGAGGTCCGCATCCCGGCCGGGATCAAGGACGGGGCCAAGGTGCGCGCCTCCGGTCAGGGCAGCCCGGGGGCGGATGGCGGGGCCGCCGGCGACCTGCTGGTCCGGGTGCGGCTGCGCCCCCACCACACCTTCGCCCGCGAGGGGGACGACCTGCGGGTGCGCGTCCCCGTCCCGCTCGGGGTGGCCCTCCTCGGCGGCAGTGTCGAGGTGCCCACGCCGGGCGGCAAGCGGGTCGCCCTCACCGTCCCCGCCGAGACCCAGAACGGCGTGCGGCTCCGCCTCCGCGGCCTGGGGATGCCGCGGCTCCGCGGCGGGACGAGCGGCGACTTGATCGCGGAGGTGGACGTCCGCCTGCCCGCGCACCTGACCGCGGAACAGAAGGCCGCCGCCGCCAGCTTCTGAGACGGCGCGAGCCGCCGGATCAGCCCGGCACCGGCTCGGCGGCGGGGGTCAGCACCCTGTCAAGGGCCAGTTCCAGAGCGGCCGTGGCCTCGCGGACGGAGAGCCCCTGGGCGATCCGCAGCTCGTCCCAGGCCCCCCAGCCGGTCACCATCTGGGCGGCGGCGAGGGTGACCGCGGGCCTCGCCGCGCCGCGGATCTCGGGGCCGAAGACCGCGGCGACCTCCTCGCCCGCCAGGCGGCTCCAGCGCCGGCGGCTGGCCTGCAGCGCGGGCGACCCCTGCTCGTAGCGCAGCGCCACCCGCCGCAGCGGGGTGATCCGCTCCAGCGTCCGCGCCCGCTGCTGCGTGAAGAGACGCAGCCGGACCGGAAACGCGAGACCCGGGTCCACCGCCGTCCATCCGGCGGTGACGATGGCCAGGTGGCCCTCCGCGACAGCCGCGTGCAGGGTCTCCAGGTCGGGGAAGTGGAGGAAGAGCGCCCGCTCCGACACCCCGGCCCGGGCCGCGATCCGGCGCGAGGTGGGAGCCGGGTCGCCGGCCTCGATGAGCGCGACCGTGGCGGCGACGATGGCGGAGTGCGTCCGGCGTCCCCGGGCGACCCGCCCATCGGTGGCGGCCGCCACCACGGCGGTCACGCCGGCGCCTCGATGGACCAGCCCGCGCCCCCGGCGACGGGGCTCCACCCTTCGGATGACGGTGCGGGGCCGCCGGCCAGGTCCAGGGTGACCCGCAGCCTGCCGGCGCCTCTGGGGTCGCTGACGGTGTAGGTGAGGCGCGGGCCGGACACCTCGCCGACCTCGAGGCCGGCCTCGGTGAGCCAGGGGCGATCCCGGCGCAGGGCGATGAGCTCCCGGTGCAGGCGGAGCGTCTCGGCCTGCCGGGCATTCGCCGGTGTGGAGGTGGGTGGCAGCGGCGGGCGGACCGCGTCGTCACCGCCGGGGCGACGCTCGACGCGACCCTCCCAGGCCAGCTCGTCACCGTAGTACGTGCAGGGCACGCCGGGGACGGTGAGCAGGACGGCGAGGGCGGGGCCGAGGTGGGCTGGATTGTGGAGGCGACTGGCCAGCCGGGTGACGTCGTGGTTCCCCACGAAGGTGACCGGTGCAAAGGCTTCGCTGAACGTCTGGTGACGGCGCAGCGCCCACGCCAGCTCGAAGAGGTTGGCGTCGTTGAGGGAGCTCCAGATCGCTTGGTGCAGCTCGTACTGGGTGATGCTGTGGAGCCCGCTCTCCTCCACGAAGCGCACGTAGTCGCCATGGACCTTCTCGCCGAAGAGGAAGGCGTCGAGGTGAACGCCGCCCACGGATTGGCTCAGAGAGGCGAGAAAGGCTTCGGGGATCAGGTAGGCCACGTCCAGGCGCCAGCCGTCGGCTCCGCGGTCCAGCCAGTGGCGGCACACCTCGACCGCCCACTCGAGCACCTCGGGGTTGGCGTGGTTGAGCGCGACCAGCTCCGGGTGGCCTTCGAAGTCGGCGTAGGCGAAGCCATCGGGACCACCGGCCGCGAGATCGAGGCGGAACCAGGGCGCGAAAGGCGAGGCGGCGCCGCGGGAGAGCACGTCCCGGAAGGCTGGGAAGGCGCGTCCCACGTGGTTGAAGACGCCGTCCAGGATAAGCAGCAGGTCGCGCCCGTGGCAGGCGTCCGCGAAGGCGGCGAAATCCTCCTCGTCACCCAGGCGCTGGTCGATCCGGAAGGGGTCGACGGTGTCGTAGCCATGGGTGGAGGAGATGAAGATCGGGGTCAGCAGCACCCCGCCACAGCCCAGTGCCCGGACGTGGTCGAGCCATGCCTCCAGCCGGCGCAGGCCCCTCCCGCACGGTGCGGCGGCCTCGGGGTCGGGGTTGGCAGCGGGGGCCCCGGCCGCCCCCAGGCTGTGGAGGTGATAGAGGACGCGGCCTCGCATCCGGGCGGGGAGCTCGGGCATGGGATCAGGGTAGCATGTATATGCACTGTCGCTGCATCTTTATCCTAGGTTGACGCACTACTACCCATCTGTGTAATATCACCGGCGTCGGCTGCTCTCGGCGGCCGGCGGCCGGAGGGGCGGCCGATTGCCACACGCGCATTCGGGAGGCCGCTCGGATGGATTCGCTGACCGCGCTCGTCAACAGCTGGGTCTCGCTCGCCCAGGGCATCGTCGCCAGCATCGGCACGCTGGCCCTCCTGACCGCCTTCGTCTACCGCATCGTCGCCGCCGACCAGCGGAACGCGTACGAGGCCAAGCGGTGGATCGGCCGGATCGTGGTGGGCACCTTCGGGGCCGAGCTCGCCGGGACGCTCACCCACGCGCTGCTGGCCACCATCCCCAACGGCATGCACTGAGGAGCCGGCGTGGGCACGGCGCTGATCGCGGCGCAGTCGACGAGCCTCGGGGGCGTCATCGGGCAGCTGCTGAGTGACTTCTCCTCCAGCGGGCGCAACGACGTCCTCACGCTGCTCAATCGCTACCTGTTCAGCACGGTGGACGTGTCACGTCCGGGATCCGAGCCGCTGACCTCCAACGCCGCGCTCGCCGGCCTGAACCACGACGTCAGCCTGGCCGGAGACGCGCTGCTGGCCCTCGTCGTCGTCGTCATCGCACTGCGCGCGGTTCTGGAGCGCAGCGTGTATTCCGAGCACGCCCTCCGGGCCATGCTGCCGAAGGTGCTGGTCGGCGTGATCCTGATGCACACCTCGCTCAGCCTGATCCAGATGGCGATAGACCTCAACAACGCGCTGACCGGATTCGCCGCCGGTGCCGGGGGCAACCCGATGCCGTGGACCGACCCGCTCTCGACATCGGCTCTGACCAGCTCGAGCCTGGCCCAGGACCTGTTCGAGATCGTGGTGGTGCTGGCTCTGGTGGTCACGGTGGCACTCCTCGCCATCTCGTACGTGATCCGGATGGCGGTGCTCCAGGTGCTGATCGCCACCGCTCCGCTGGCGGCTCTGGCCACCATCCTCCCGGAGACGAGGGGATACGCCCGGACCTGGGGCCGGTTGTTCGTCGTCGCCCTCTTCATGCAGGCCGCCCAGGTCATGGTGCTCCGGGTGGCGACGGTCACCGGGCTCGCCACGGGTAGCGGATTGGCCGCGACCCTCTACGCGCTGGCGGCGCTCTGGGTGAGCCTCAAGGTGCCCGGTTTCCTGGCCTCGGCAGCCCGGGTTCCGGCGAACGTCGCCGCGATCGGAGGCGGCCTGGCCGATCAGGCACGCCGCATCCCACTCCCACTGCCGGCTCGCGGAGTCTGACCGGTCATGAGCATGCTGCGCGCGATCACCACCATCACCGCGGCGCTCGTCATCGGGCTGAGCGCGCTCGGGGGCGCCGCCACGGCCTCCAGCGGCGGCACGGGCTATCCCGCCGGCCAGTGCACGGCGTATGTGGCCTCGCAACTGCCGTGGATCCCGTCGGACTGGCAAAACGCGGACCTGTGGCTGATCGACGCGCGCCGCTCCGGCTTCACCACCATCAGCGGCGCCGACGTCGTCGCGGTGCATCCCGGAGACGTGGCCGTCATCGCCGCCGGCGCTCAGACCCGCAACGGCAAGGCATCCGACGACGGGCACGTCGGCATCGTGACCGCCGTCGATCAGAGCGTCGGGACCGTGACCCTCTCATCCGAGAACTGGCCGGAGGGGGACACCCAGCCCCGGTCGCTGACGTTCGCGACCTCTGACATCGAGGGCTACATCGTGCCCCCGACCGGCGTCCCGATGCCCGCATCTCTGAGCCCGACCTCATCGGCGACGTCGCCGGGTGGGACGAACACGTGAACCCCCCTCTGCCCGGTACGGCGGAATGGGCAGCCAGCATCAGCCATCAGTCAAGGAGACGGACATGGTCAACAGGGTGATCCTCATCGGCAATCTGACCAAGGACGCGGAGAGCCTGCCATCGAGCGGCAAGCCGATGACGCGCATGCGTCTCGCCACCAACAGCATCTGGCGCGACTCCGAGGGGAACCGGCAGGAGGAGACCGAGTACCACGCGGTCATCTGCTTTGGCCGGCTCGCGGAGGTCTGCGCGCTGTATTGCACCCGGGGACGTCGCGTCTACGTCGAGGGCAAGCTGCGCACCCGCGACTACACCGGCAGCGATGGGCTCCGCCGCTTCAACACGGAGGTGGTGGCCGAATCGGTCAAGCTCCTCACGGCCCGCCGGCCCAGCGAGGACCTGGCGACCGAGGAACCGGAGGAGATCTCCCGGGCGGCGCTGCCGGTGGCGAGCTGAACGACCACGCCCCAAGGCGGAGCGTCACAACGGCCGGCACCGGTGGCCAACCGGTGCCGGCCGTGCAGTTCTCGTCGCGGCCTGCCTGTGTGCTGCAGGTGTGGAGTGTCCGCGGCGAGATGCAGGAGCAGACCGAGATCGCGCCCATCACGGCGAGCGTCGGCGGTGGAGCGGGCCGTGGTGCCGATGCGATAGACCTGCACTGTGCGCGCGGTCACCTTCGCCGGCGGGAGGATCTCGGTCGAGGATCGGCCGGATCCGGTGCCCGGCCCGGGTCAACTCCTGGTGCGCGTGTCGGCTGCCGGGCTGAACGGCGCCGACATGATGCAGTTGCGCGGGCTGTACCCGGCGCCGCCCGGCGTGCCCGCCGACATCCCGGGGATGGAGCTTGCCGGGGAGGTGGTGGCCCTCGGGGAGGGGTCGAGCCGCCACCACCCGGGAGACCGCGTGATGTCCCTGGTCGGAGGCGGCGCCCAGGCCGAGCTGGCCATCGTCGACGAGAGCGTGGCGATGCCGGTGCCGGCGGCGCTCGACTGGGCCGCCGCCGGGGGGTTCCCGGAGGTTTTCACCACCGCGCATGACGCCCTCGCCTCGCAGTGCCAGCTCCAGAGTGGGGAGCGCCTGCTGGTGACCGGCGCGGCCGGTGGGGTGGGCACGGCGGCGGTGCAGATCGGGATCGCCATCGGCGCCCGGGTGGTGGCCAGCGTCCGAAAGCCCGACCTCCGCCCCGCGATGGCGGAGTTGGGCGCGGAGGTCGTGGATCCGTCGGAGGCGGGGGCGCACGGCCCCTATGACGTGGTCCTCGAACTGGTGGGCGGCCCCGGCTTCGAGGCCAACCTGCCCGCGCTCGCCCCCGGAGGCCGGATCGCGGTGATCGGGGTCGGTGGAGGCGCCCGCGTCGCATTGGACCTGCTCACGCTGATGGGCCGGCGCGCGCGAGTCATGGGCTCGACTCTCCGCAGCCGTTCGCTCGAGGAGAAGGCCCTCACCGCGCGGCGGGTCGAGGCCGAGCTGCTGCCGCTCGTGGAGGCGGGGAAGCTCCGGGTGATCGTGGGCGAAGTCTTTACCCTGGAGAGTGCCCCGGACGCCTACGCGCGCTTCCAAGCCGGTGGCAAGATGGGAAAGATCGTGCTCATCTCGTGCGCTCTGGCGACAGGATCGTAATTACGGGGTAGAACGCGGCGGTCAGACTACGATGATGTCTGCGATGGACGAAAACAACCCCGCCACCGGCGGACCCAGGCCAGAGACGTTGGCTCGCGAGGGAGTCAAGGTGGAGCCCGGCTCCGCGGCGGACAAGTTCGCCGGTTGGACCCCGGGGGCCCACGATCTGATCCCGATCCTTCCCCGCGGCACCGCTCTCTTTGACGGGATCCCGGCGCCCGCGATCGTGATCGAGGCGCTCGAGCCGGTGATCGGCGACGGCGCTCTCGTGAGCAGGCGCTCCGGGTCGGCGGGTGTCATCCTGATCAAGGAGTCGAGCATCTTCGAGGTGTACGCCTTCGAGGGTGGCAAGAGGCTCGAGGGACAGAAGGCACTCCAGCTCATCTCGACATGGACCGACGCCACCATGAGCGCGTACCACCTGGACCGCACCGTCGTGGCGGTGGCGCCGTCCCTCTATCGGGGCACCCCCTGCTACGAGGACCTCCGGCTCGAGTGGACCGACTGGAAGGGCCTGCTGGCCGACCTCTGCAGCCGTGATGGGCTATTCGTCGTCGAGCTGGACACGCCGGTGGGCCGGGGGGTCACCCTGATCCTCGACGGACGCCAGGTCGCCACCTACACCGAGGCCCATCCGGAGCTCGGTCCCGAGGGTTTGCTGGATCCGCTCGCCGCGACCAAGCGGGGGACGATCTGGGTCCGCCGCGAGCCGCCCACCGCGCCGGCCGTCCTGAACCCGGGCCCCGCTCCGGCGGCCAGCCCTCCTCCGAAGGAACCCGAGCCGGCCCCGCCGGACGAGGCGCAGGAGAAGCCGGCAGTTGCTCCGATCACGCTCGCGCCGCCGATCCGCGTCGGCATCGACTGGTCGACAACTCCTCTCTGGCGCGCTGAAGCCGGGGCCGAGCCGCCAGCCGCGCCCGCCGCGGCGCCGTTCACACCCGCCAACGCTCGCACAGCGGCCGCTCAGACCGAGCCGTTCAACCCCTTCGCGCTGTTCGAGGATGGCGACGACGGCGCACACGCCGCTCCGTCCGTCGCCTCGATAGCCAGCGCGCTGAAGGAGGTGGCACGGCTGCGCCTCCAGCGCTCGTCTCCCCGCGTGGAGGCCATGATCGACGATGCGGCCGTCCAGCGCCTGCCGCTGGGAATTCTTGTCGACGAGGTCCGCGGCCTCGTGATCCGCGGCGTGATGGCGGTCACCCTGGACCAGCTTGCGGACGAGATGGCTGCGATGGTCTCCGCCGCGCCACGTTGATCCCGGTGGCGCCGTGATGTGGCGTTTCCGGGGCCGGCGCCTCGCCCTCGTGGTGGGTTGTCTGCTCGTCCTGGCCGGGGTCGGCATCACCGTGCACGGTCTGCTCCAGCAGGCGAAAGTGCAGCAGGCGGTGACCGCGCGCGGACAGAACGATGTCAATGCGGTGAACAGCTGGCTCGCCGGGTCGGCATCGAGCAGCGCCTCGCCGGCCGACACGCCGACCACCGGGACGGCCACCACCACCTGCGGCGGCGGGGGAAGTGATTCGGACGCCTATGCCCTCGTCGAGTTCACCGGCCTGCCTCAGTATGGATACGCCGGGGTGACGGTGGACGGCGACTGGACCAAGCTCGACGACCGCTCGATGGTGCACTGGTATGGCAGCCCGGCGCCAGGCGGAAAGGGCAACGTGATCATCGCCTTTCACCGTGAGCCCGACTACCAGAACATCGACCAGCTCGCGGTGGGCGAGACGGTCACGATCCAGGACCGCAGTTGCCAGACCTACGTGTACACGATCACGCAGCGCTGGGACCTCGCACCGAGCGCTGTCACTCAGCTGGTCCCCACCGACGGCCAGGAGCTGACCCTGATCACCTGCGACCCATGGTGGCAGGACTACAACCGCCTGGTCTGGCGGGCGGACCTCACGAGCGTCGACGGGGTCCCGATCTCGTAGGCGCCCTCCTGATCGCGCGGTCAGCGTCCCAGGGGAAACGGCATCGGTATCACCTCAGCACCGGCGGGCACGGTGACCGTGAGCACCTGGCCGTCGCTGCACCTGCGCTGCCAGCTTCCCTGCCCCTCGAAGCGGAGTGCGTCCTCGCAGGTCACCGACGCACTCCCGATCTGGAGGACGCAGCGCTCCACCACCTCGGTTGTGGTCGGCGGGCCGAAATCGCACACTCCGGTCACCTTCTCCCCTTCCAGGTAGGTCACGGCAGAGGCGACCACCGCGCCGCCGGGCCGGTCGACCATCAGGAGCGTTGCCGGTCCGGTGTAGAGACGCCCGTCGGTGAGACCGCCGTTGTCCGCCGGATGGGCGAGGGTGAGCCCAGCGACGTGGACGGTGTTGTCCTCGAGGTAGACGCTGAGGGGGGGTCGGGTGACCGTCACCACCGCGGCTGCCACCGCCAGCAGGAGCCCGGCCGTCGCGACCAGTTCGGAACCCCGTCGCCGCCAGAGCCTCAACGCAGCTGGGGTGGTGCGCGGCTGCCGCCGCGGATGCAGCCCGCCGATGGGCACCGGAAGGTGCTGCGGGTCGCGGTCGATCCCGCCGGCCGTCCTGGGGCGCCGGGTCACGCCTGGGTTCGCCTCGGCATGGCTGCGATGACCTCGGCCAGCTCGCGATAGGCGAGTCGGAGACGTGAGGAGAGCTGCTCGACCGGTACCCCTTCCATCCCCGCCAGACGAACCGCGTTGGCGTCGTCCGGGACCTCGACCACGCTCAGCGCCCGTTGATGGAGGGCGCGCACGTACTCGAGGGTCGCCGGGTTGTCGCGCAGCCGCCGTGAGGTGGGGACGATGTACGCCACCACGGTCGGGGGAAGGCCGCCGACCTCCAGGTAGTCGAGGGCACCGTTGAAGTCGGCCCGAGCCGACGTGGTGGGCAGGACGAGGGCGTCGGCCACCTCGAGCCAGTAGGCGGCCACCGCCGCTTCCGGCCCCGCCGTCGGGTCGGGAAGCCGGTTGGACATGTCGATCACGATGAGCGTATAGCGACGCCGGAGGTGCTCCGCCAGGCGGCGGATCGCGGTCCGCGAGTATTCCGTCGCGTCACGGACCTCCGGGTAGCACGCCAGGGCCGGAGTGGTGGCGTGGACCGGGGGCGGTGTGTCGCGGTTGCTGAGCAGCGCCGCGACGGTGTCGCGAACCGTGGCCGCCTCGGGCGGAAGGTTCATCTGCCCCCAGGCGTCGGGGTTGGCGATGTTTGCATCGAGGATGCACGCCATGTGGCCGATCTGGTCCAGCACCGTGCCGGCAGCGATCGCAATCCCAGCCGCAAAGCTGGTCTTTCCCACCCCGCCCTTGCGTGACCCGGTGACCACGATGGTGCTCCCGCGCCCTGCGAGCTGCTGAGCCAGATCGGCATCCGGACGCGGGCGAAACGCCCTCCGGGATCGGAGGACTGCGGAGAGCGCCCCGACACCCGGACGGCGCAGAGCGCTGCCCGCGCGGCGGGGGGAGGCGCTCGGTGACTCGCGCCGGTCAGCGGGCCCGGGCGGCGCGACCGCGGGAGGGCTCGGGGGCCGGGGCCCGGGCGGCGCCATCGCGGGAGGGCTCGGGGGCCGGGGCCCGGGCGGCGCCATGGCGAGGGAGCTCGGGCACGGGGTCGCGGGCGGCGCGACCGGGGGAGTGCTGGGACGAAGGTCGGTCGCGGCAGGCCGTGCGCGCGCGCCGCCCTGCTGTGCCTCGGACCGCAGCGGAAGGCGCCCGCCGAGAGCCGCCATCCGCAGCGCATCCGCCTGATCGAAGACGGCCAGGCCACCGCTCCGGGCCGTGCTGTGGTCCTGCATGACCGCCGTGGCGAAATCCAGGGGGCCCGTCCAGGTGAAGGGGCGGGCTCGGGGGTCGGCTGCGTAGGCAGCCATCCGGCCGGCGTCCCGGACACCGACGTAGAAGGTGCCGTCGACCCCCTGAAGCCACCCCTCCAGCCCCTCGGCGTCCATCACCAGGTAGACGGGGTGGGCCGAGCCGGGGACCTCGGCCGACCACCAGGCGTCGAGCTCACCCTGGCGGCCGGGTTCGGAGAAGAAGGCGAGGCCCCGGGTGGGCGGGACCAGGAACACTGCGGGCATCGGACTCTCGGGGTGGCGCAGCCGGGCCAGCAGCTGCGCGAGGACGTGAGAGTCCCCCGTGTCGTCGAGCAGGATCAGGAAGGCGTAGCCGCTCTGATCCGGGTCATCGAGCAAGTGACGCCGCCTCCTTGACCTGCTGCACTCCCCCTCCGCAGCAGATCCCACTTCCCGTGTCCACCCGGTTGACGACACTCAGGCTGAGGAGGACGGCACCGGCAAGGACCAGGGCGATGGCTCGGATGCCCCTGCTCGTGCTCCTCCCTCCTGCGGCCATCCGGAGCCCCCTGAACACCGCCACGGCGACCGCGGCCAGTACCACCGCATAACAGACCAGGGAGAGGAAGGCCACCGCCAACCGCGTGGACGGATACGAGCCGCTCAGGAACTGGCCGGCGAGGCCGAGATTGGGCAGGCCGAGGGTGATCACCGAGGCGCCCAGCAGCAGTCCGCCCGAGGCGAGACCGGCCATGACGCCGGCGACCGCCCGGCGGTGCTCAGCCAAGGCCAAGCCCGCCGCTGATGGTCGCGAAGACCGGCGCACCGATGAGAATGAGCAGCGGGATGAGCATCATCGCGACGGGGATGGTGACCAGCGTCTTTGCGCGTGCCGCGCGAAAGCGTGCCTCGGCCAGGCGGTTCTGGTAGACGGCCCTGGCCACCCGGGTGTATGTCTCGCGTTCGCTCATGCCGACGTTGGCATTCGCCGCGGCATCCGCGACGACATCGAAGAGAGGTATCCCGAACTCGGCGGATATCTGGCGGTAGAGCTCGATGGTGGTCGAATGGGGCTGGTGCACCAGTCGCTGCCAGCCCCGGCCGTCGACGATCGACTGCAGCGACTGATGGTCGGCGCAGCGCGAGAGTATCCGCACCGCATCCTCCAGCTGGAGCCCGCGCCCGTCCGTCACGATGGCCACCAGCATCATCATGTCTCCGAGGACCTGGCCTGACTGCTCCTGACGGGTCCTCGCGCTGCTCCTGAGCCAGGAGATCTAAAGCGCGAAGGCCGCCACGGCGACCAGCAGGGCGACCGCCGGAGGCAGCGGCCAGACCCCGTTCTCGAGAAGGCCCACGGCCAGTAGCCCCACGAAGAGGGCGGCCGCCAGCAGGGCCACGAAGAACACCCGCAACAGGAAACCCTGAGGGCTCTCGGACCAGCCTGCGATGGCGAGCTGCCGGTTCAGGTCGAGCTCGTCCTGGAGCCGGCGCAGGAAGGGCACCCGGTCGGCCGCTCTCTCCAACCGGCCGGCGGGTGTCGCATAGCCGCGCAGCGACGCCAGCCGCCGCCAGGCGCGGACGTCGTCGGGCGTGAAGACGTCGAGGCGGAGGAGTCCCAGTGCCCAGACCCCGACGGCCAGGAGCGCGATGAGCGCGAAGGGGAGCGCCTGGGCCGCCTCAGCCACCGAGGCGCTCCTGCTCTTCAGCCAGCCGCCGGAGGTTCCAGCGGGTCCAGCTCTGAGGGCGCACGATGAAACCGAGGAAGACGACCAGGCCGGCGAAGAGGACGGCGACGACGATCAGGACGACCTGGCCGGCAAAGGACTGGTAGTAGGAGCGCAGCGTTTCGACTCCCAGGGCGATGGCGAGCATCACGACGAGGAGGGACGACATCGCGAAGGTCACGGCGCGTTGCTGCGCCAACGTGACCATGCCCTCCTCCTGGATGGCCAGCTGCGCCTCGCCGACCGGGATGAGGACGGTCTCGATGGTCTGGATCAGGAAGTCGGAGCTCCGGCTGCGGGCCCAGATCAGCACCGCGGCCACCTGCTCGACGATCGGGGAGCGTGCCCGGATGCCCATCTCGACGACGTTGGCGATCGTGGAGCCTCCCCGGGCGAGCGGGGCCAACACGTAGCCGAGGTCCGGGCCGGGGTTGCGACCAAGCTCCTGGAGTGCCGTGTCCAATGACTGGTTGGAGACCGCCATCCGGTCGCGCAGGTTGCGGAGCTGGCCGAGGAACGACCGCTCCATGCGCAGGCGGCGGTTGGCCGCGCGCCCCGCGAGGGCGAAGCGGAACCCCACCACTCCCGCGACAGGACCGATCACCCACAGGAGGGTCACTCCGGTGATCCAGGCCACGACGAGCCCGAGCCCGACGAACGCCAGACGCAGGATGACCCAGCGCTGCCACGGCCAGCCCAACCCGGCGGCGATGTCCTTCTCCCGCTCCAGAACCGAGATCCGCCTTTCCCGGGAGGGCCTCAGGCGGTGGAGGTCCAGGTCGAGAATGGCCGCGCAGGCTCCGCACGCGGAGGCCAGCGCCACGATGACCCCCACCACCAGGAGGACCGGCAGCTGGGCCACCACGGCGAGCGCGGTCACAGGGGGGGCACCTCCTCGCCCCAGAGGTGGGGGCGCAGCCGGGGAGCCATGCGCGTGAGGTTTCCGATGAGGTCGGTCATCCTCTCCCAGCCGCCGAAGCCGGCCTGGCGGTAGATCCACTTGTGGTTGCCGCCCCGCTCCACGGCGAGGATGCCGGTGACGCGGCGGCGGCCGTCCTGGTTGGCGAGGTGGACGACGACATGGATTGCCTGCTCGACGATCCGCCGCGCCATCTTCTCGTTGCCGGCAAAGCGCGGATTCTCCATCACGTACTGGACCGACTGATCGAGGGCGAGCTCCGCATCCTCTGCGTGAATGGTGGTCATCGAGCCGTCGTGACCGGTCATCAACGCCTTGCAGACCGCCGCCATCTCCTCCCCCCGCGACTCTCCCAGGACCAGACGGTCAGGCTGGAAACGCAGGGCGTGGCGGACCAGGCCGAACATGGTCAGCTGCCGCGCCTCGGTGTCGGCGCGGATGGAGGGGATGGTGGAAACGGCGGTCGTCAGGCCGTGCCACGGCTCGCCGTCGCCGCGGTCCTGGTCGAGGTGCAGCTCGGCACCGTCCTCCACCACCACGATGTGGTCGGCAGGCGATGCCAGGCCGCAGAGGACGCGCATCAGGGTCGTCTTGCCCGTCCCCGTCCCCCCGGCGATCAGGATGTTGGCCCGAGCGTGGACCAGCGCTTCCAGGAAGACGGCCATCGGCTGGGGCATGGCCTGCTGCTGGACGTAATCGGAGAGGTCGCGCACCCTCATCCGAGCCGGGATCCGGACCGACGCCTTGACGTTGGACACTCCCGACACGGCCGGGCGCTTCGCGACCACGACTCGGATGACCGAGCCGATGTTGGCCTCGGCGATCGGCATCGCGTCGGTAAGGGTCTGATCCCCGGTGACCCCGCGGAGCCGGAGCACCCGGCGGAAGTACTCGATGACGTCGTCGTCGCTCTCGAAGGGAGAGTTGCCCTTGATCACCGCCTTGCGGCCGACCGTGGAGATCATCCCGTGGTCGTGGCCGAGGCAGGCGATGTTCTCGAGATCGGCGCCATAGACGAGGAGTGAGAGCGGCCACAGGTGCGAGGCCAGAATCATCGCGTTGCAGACGGTCACCGCCCGATACTGGGGATCTCCTGCCAGTCCTGAGACGACGGGCAGCGGCAGCCCGCTCGCCTGCGGAGCCTCGACGGCCCGACGGACGGCGGTCTCGACGTCCTCCTTCAACCTCTCCTCGTGCAGCACCGACGGGGGTTCGGTGCCGCGCATCTGCGCAACTTTGGAAGCGAGGATCTGGGCGATCTCGCGGTCCTCAGGTGGAATGATCGGCCACTCGCGGACCACGACCGCGTCTGCGGGTGAGCCGTGCCCGTCCGCGCGGGGGATGGCCTCAGCGTTCACAGCTGCAGCTCCTGTGCGACGCCCGGCAGGGCCAACGGGACACCGCTGTCCCCCATCCGGTTCGCCGCCCCCTCGTCCCAGTGCCAGACGTAGCGCACGGGCAGCTCGGGGAGCTCGCGTTCGATGGTCTCGACGATGCTGCGCTGGTGGGCCCGCGAGCGCTGGCGGCAGATCACGATCTCACCGTGGGAGGGCCGGGCGGTGCGGAGCACATTGATGCTGCGGGCAACCAGGGCCGGCTCGTCACGGATCACGATGAAGACGCGATGGAAGATCGAGGAGATCGCCTCCGCACTGGTGCGCGGCGAGCGCAGGCCGGGATGCGCGAGGGGGTGGCCGAGGTCGGCGATCACCACGTCGCTGTTCACGGCGGCGATGGCCGGACCGACCCTGCGCAGGCAGTCCGAGATCTCATAGCCGTAACTGCTGCGGAGCCCGGGAACCACGCGGAGATTGGGGCGCTGCGGGAAAGCCACCGCCTGCTCCTCGACGTCGGCGGCGCGGGCGGGCCGGTCGCCGAAGCAGTTGCCGATGCTGCGATCGGCGATGCTGAGGTAGAGGAGGTCGGCGATCGTGCCTCCCTCCATGTCGCAGTCGACGAGGGTCACGCTGCGCTGCTCGGCCAGGCTCCATGCGAGCGACGTCGCCCAGTACGTCGACGTCTGTCCCGCCCTGGTGGTGCAGACGCCGATGAGGAGGCTCACGGCGTCGGGGTCGGCGACGGCCTCGCCGACGCGGATGACGCGGGTGCGGTCACCGGCGGCGAGCTGGCCAGACCGGCGCAGTCACTCGGGGCGAGCTCGCAGATGGCATCCTGAACGTCGGCAGGCGGGAGGCCGGCCGGACCGGCCGCGACCGAGACCACGGCGTGGAGCTGTGCGCTGGAGGCGGCGATCTCGACCCAGGCCAGCTCCTCCTGACTGCTGACCAGCACGGTGAACTGGCCTCCGCTCACATCGACCACAGGCACCGCGTGGCCGATGAGCACCTGGCTCTCCTGGACAGCCGCGAAGATGTCGATCGACTGCCCGGACTGGACGGGCGGCGGATTGTTGATGGACAGGGTGATCTCTATCTGCGCTCCGGGAGCCTCGAGCTCGTCGGGGCTCAGCAGGTCGCCCGGCTGCAGCGGAAGCTCAAAGCGGGCTCCCGCGGCCACTGACCCCGGCGTCTCGTAGTTGACATCGCCGGGAGCGATCCTGAGTGGAACCACGTCGACGTCCGCCGCCGAGTAGACGCCGCCGCTCTGCACGGCGGTCCGCAGACGCAGCACGCTGATGGTCTGGCCACCGCTCTCAATCTCGGCGCCGACAATGACGCCGAGGACGGCGAGGATGACCACGCTGAAGAAGACTGCCGCGAATACCCGGCGCCGGTTCACACCATCCCTCCCTCGCAACTGAGGAAGCCGGATAGTACCGAACGCCACAGGGCAACTGCATCCCCTATCATCTCGGCCCGCATCGGCGCGGACGCGATGCTCCCGGGTGGCGGGCAGAGGACGGGGCCGGGCAGAGGGAGGTGGTGCGGTGCAAGCCGGGAACGTGACCCTGGGGACCCTGGCGCCGGAGCGCGACCGCACCCTGGTGGTCCTCTCTCGGGATGGCGAGCTGGCGGTCGGGCTCCGCGAGCGGCTGGAGCGCGCCCGGGTCGTGGTCAAGGATGCGCGGCCCGATGAGGCGCTCACCGCCGTGGGATCGTGCCGGCCCTGGCCCTGGATGCTGGTCGGGGATGTCGCCGACCTGCCGCCCGGCGTCGAGGCGGCCCCGGCCCGCCACCCGGTTCTCGTCCTCTGGCTCGGGACAGCGCCATGCGGGCTGCCGGTACACGCCCGCAGCTTCTCGCGGTTCTCGGAGCTGGCGGATGTGGCCAGCCGGGCCCTCGCCGCAGAGGTGGGTGGAATGCGACTGGCGACGGGGGCCGGAGTCGAGCTCCCGGGTGGACGGCTCGCCCGCAGCGCCAGCTTGCAGGCGCTGGTCTCCGCACACCCGGCAGGATTCAACCTTCCCCTGCTGACCTTCACCTCCGCGGCTCGGGCTCTCTCGGGGAGTGCGGTGAGGCTGCGTCCGCGCCGCGATCCCGTGACCGGGTGGGTGTCACTGCAGTGAGGGCGAACGCCGAGGTGCTGCTGCTCGAGGACGACGCGGAGAAGCTGGACGAGCTGCGCCGCCATTTCGCCGCCCAGGGCTTCCATCCGCTGGCATTCCGCAGCGCCAGCCGCGCGATCGCCGCTCTGAGGGACGGCGGGCCGGCCGCTCAGCCCGTCATCTCGATCGTGGACTGGGATCTGACCATGGCACCGGACCAATCCGCGAGCAGCAGCGACGCCCTCTGTGTCCTCGCCCGTGACGCCTCCGACTGCCTGGTCATCGTCTACACGGCCAACGCCGACTCCTTCCGTGTGCGCAGCGAGATCAACCGGGCTCATCCCCGCGCCTGGCTCCACGACAAGCGAGACGGAGATGCTTCGCTCATGGAGCGTGTCGACCGCATGCTGGACCATCCCGTCGCCGACCTCCGGGTGGAGGACGGCAGCTTCGTGGTCCACGTCCCGAGCCGGGATCAGTGCCACCACCGCGAGGCGGTCCGGCTGGTGATCCGCCACCCCGAGATCGTCACCTTCCATTCCGACACCGCCACCCGGGCGGTGCGCCGCTTCGGCGACTGGCTGGCACGGCACGGCTCCCTGGCCACCGTGGTCAGCCACGGCAACCGCCGCTACCGGCTGGCGGTCACCGGAACGGAGCCGGCGTCCCACCCGGGCGCTCCGCCGCCATGAACCTGACCATCGCCGAGATCCGCGAGCTGCCCCTCGCCGCCGCGCTCCTCGACGGCGACGGCGAGATCATCGCCGCCACCCCGGAGTGGAACGGCACCGGGCCAGGAACGGTCCTCTTCGCCCTCCGTCAGACGCGCCTGGCGGTGACGGTCGTGGCCGCCGACCCCGCGGCGGCCGCCCTCCTCGACGGCCTGCTCGCCGCCATGGAGGTGACCGCCGACGTCCTCGAGGGCACCCAGCGGTTGAGGGTCACCATGCTCGCGGCGTCTCTCCGGCTGGTCGCCGGCCGCCGGGTGACCACGGTGGGGACGTCGCACGACGTCATCGACCTGGCGGTGGCCGGCATCGGCGCGCGGACCGCTCTCGAGGTCCATGTCGACGGGCGCCCCGCCTTCCCCGTCCGCGCTCCCGAGGTCGCCGCCCTCGCCCTGGTGCAGCTCGCGGTGAACGCGGAGCGCCACACCCGGACCACTTCCGTGACCCTGGTTCAGGATGGCGAGGCGTTCCATGTGGTCTGGCCGGGCGCCGCCGGGCCCGGGACCTTCGCGACCGCGCGCAACCGGCGGGACCGGCAGCGCTGGGGGCTCGGCTTCTGCCGCATCGCGGCGGACACCCTGGGGGGCGCCATCTACCCTCCTGCCGACCGCGGCGACGGTACGGTCGGCGCCACCCTCGAGCTGGGCTTGCAGGACCTGACCCTTCCGGTGGCGGCGATCCGCGGCCATCGGGTGGTGAAGGCGACGCGCACATGGGACGAGGAGACGGGCTGCCTGCCGGGCGCGGGGGTCGAGCCCGGCTCGAGGTTGGCGGCCTGCCTCGACGCCGCGAGCTGCGCGCCGGGGAGGGCGGTGAGCTGCGATGGTTGGGCCGCCCGGCAGGTGAGGGATCGAGCCTGGGTCGCCATCCCCCCTGACGACGTCCTCGAGCGTGCCCGCGACGTCCTGGACGGGATCGCCCACGAGCGCGCCCTCTGGGACGGGATCGCCCCGTCCCTGCAGGCGCGCGTGTATGCGCTCACGGCGCTGCTCGCGGGCCGGCTGGGTGCGCCCTTGCCCCGCGTGCCGGCGGGGATCTGGAACCAGCGGATGGGGGCTCTGGCAGCGGCACTCCGGCTCCCCATGGACGTCCCCCGCCTGACCGCGCTCGGTGGGGTCGAGCCCCGGATCGCGGCCTACCTGGCGGCGGAGCTGGGCTCGGAGATGGCGGTGGAAGGGGACGACCTGCTTCTGCGCATCCGTCCTGGGATGGAGCGAGATGCCCGCCTGGTCGGCCTGACCCGGGTGGGAGACGCGGTCCGGCTCAGCTGAGGGGTTGGGGTCAGCCTCACCCGCCGTAGGAGACGTGCCAGAGGGTCGAGCTGGGCCCGGTCCAGACGACGTCGATGTAGCCGGGCTGGCGGGTCGTCACCGGCTCGGGGAGGGAGTCGAGAGGAGTGCCACCGAGGTTCTGGGGACCGGTCCAGCCGTTCTGATACCAGTCGTGCCAGAGGTTGCCGTCGGTCCCGACCCAGAAGACGTCGACCCGGCCGCCGCCCCAGGAGGTGACCTCCGGCTGGCTGCCCATCGGGCCGCTGCCGAGGCTCGCCGGACCGTTCCAGCCGCCGCCCAGGTACCAGGCGTGCCAGAGGTTGCCGTCGCTGCCCTCCCAGAAGACGTCGAGGACGCCGGATTCGGTTGCGACCGGATGGGGGGCGGAGCCGAGCGGCCCGTCACCGAGGCCCACCGGGCCGTGCCAGCCGTTGGCGTAGTACGCCTCCCAGAGGTTCTTGTCGGTGCCCTTCCAGAAGAGCTCGAGGTTGCCGGTGCCCCAGGAGACGGCCGACAGAGTGGTGGCGGTCCCGAGGGGTCCGTCGCCGAGACCGGCCGGGCCGTGCCAGCCGTTGGCGTAATACGCCTCCCAGAGGTTCTGGTCGGTGCCCTCCCAGAAGACCTCGATGTTGCCCGGACCCCAGGAGATGGGAACGGGGGTGGCGTTGCCGAGCGGGCCGTCACCGAGGCTCGCGGGGCCCTGCCAGCCGTTCAGGTAGTACGTCTGCCAGAGGTTGCCGTCGGAGCCCCGCCAGAAGACGTCGAGATTGCCCACCCCCCAGGAGACGGGCTCGGGGTTGGACGCCAGGTTGCCGGAGGTGGTGAGCTGGTCGGGCCCGTACCAGGTGCCGTTGATGGCGTACTCCTCATAGAGGTTGTTGTCAGTGCCCCTCCAGAAAACCTCCTCGTTGCCGGGGCCCCAGGAGATGGGCTGGGCGGTGCCCGTCCCCAGGATGGCTCCGAGCGACACCGGGGGCTGCCATGAGCTGCTGGGCAGCGAAGCCAGGTGCGCCTCGTAGCCCGCCCCAAAGCCGGAGCACGCGGTCCCCGAGTAGTTGGAGATCAACACCGGTCCGCTATCACAGACCCAGGTGTCCCACGTCCAGGCCAGATAGCTGACGCCGCGGGAATCTGCCCAGGCCATGTAGGCGTCGACATAGGTGTCGGCCTGATCGTCTTCGCCGATCTCCCCCGAGATGAGCGGCACCTGGGCGGCCACCGGCGCCAACTCGGAGTTCCAGCAGCTCGCCGTGGTGCAGATGTTGAAGTTGTAGCCGTGAAAGGAGGCGGCGAGCTGGTGCACCGGATCGGAAGGCTCGTACTGGAGCCAGTCATCGAGCGTGTTCGTGTATTGCACCCCGGGGCTCATCACCACGTTGGTGGCACCCGTCGCGCGGACGTCGTTGAGCAGCTCCTGCATGCCGGCAGCGATGTACGAGACCCCCGGACAGGTGCCGCCGTCGAGCACGCACTCCCAGGCCGCCCTCGTGTCCTGGTTGCTGTCGGGGTAGGGCTCGTTGAAGAGATCGAAGATCACCGCCGGGTCGCTCTTGAAGGCGGTCGCGACGGAGGTCCAGAAAGCTGGCGAGTTGCTCTGGTCCGGCATCGGCTCCTGGCCGGTCGCCAGGGTGGTCCCCGGCGCCGACCAGTGGAGGTCGAGGATGGCGTACAGCCCGTAGGAGTTGAGCAGGGAGACGTAGTTCTCGATCGCGGTCTGGTAGGTTGCGCCTCCGGGGCTGGCGCCGTTGATCCCCAGCCAGCAGTCCTCGTTCAGCGGCACGCGCACGGCGTTGATGTTCCATGACGCCATCGCCGCGACACTGGCTGCATCCGACGGTCCGTCGAAGACGTCGCCTGTTCCCTGAACGCACATGTACTCGCCGCCCGAGCGGTCGACGCCGTGCAGCGTCACCACGTTGCCCGCGGAGTTCACGAGCTGGTTCCCCTGGACATGGATCGACAGTGTCGACGTCGCCGCGGCCACCCGCACCCCCAACGTCTGCGCCAACGAGGCTACGGCGAGGGCTGCGATGGCGATGCCGGCAAGATGCTTCACAACACCGCGTTGGGTTCGGGGCAGGAGATCGGCCATCAGGGCTCCCGGGTTGGAGGTTGTCGACTGGTTGGCCATCTCCCCCCGGCAAGGTGGACCAGCCACACCTTCCCCGCTCCGCTCCGATGGTGGGCGCTCTTACCGCGGCTTGTTACCGAGGCGTTACCGCTTCCTCTGAGGTCTCGCGGCCTCGCCGCGACGAGGCCGTCACCGCGTCGCGACCCGCTCCCCATGATTGGACACCACCTTCCTCCCGGCCTCCGGGAGGCTGGCGTCGCCCATCCTCGCTGCCGATGGCGCCCGAGAGGTCCGGGTGTGGCCGGCCCCACGCTGCCCACACCTGCACTTGGACGGGGGCCGGTACTCGGAGATGGCCGGTCTCGAGAGACCCGTATCCTCTCGTCCGTGATCACCGAGGAGAGAGACGCACCGCCGGGACGGAGCCTTGGGTGAAGACCCTCTGAGCGAGCCGGTTCGATGGCCCTCGGCGATGAGCCTGGTCCGAGGGCTGTGCGTCGCCGCCATCCTCGTGATCACGCTGGTGACCCGGCTGCACTATCTGAGCGCTGGCTCGCTCAACTTGGATGAGGGGACCTATTGGCTCTCCCTCCGGGCGATGCAGGCCGGCCATCCCCTCTACAGCTCCGTGTACTGCTCTCAGCCACCCGCCTTTCTCCTCCTCACCGAGCCTGGCTGGGCGCTGCTGGGCGGCTCCATCGCCGCGGCTCGCGCCGTCATGGTCGCCTGGGCACTGGTGGGCGTCGCCTCCGGGGCGGTGATCGGGTGGCGGCTGGCCGGCTCCGTGGCCGGGATCTCGATCGCCGCGATGCTTGCCGTCGACCCGATGATGGTGCAGCAGTCGGTGATCCTCCAGGCAGATGGACCGGCGACGGCGCTCGGCCTGCTGGCGGTGGCCATGGCCACATGCGCCCTGAAGGGCCACCGGGAGCGCGCTCGCGACGTGTTCGCCTTCCTTGCCGGTGCCGTGCTCGTGGTCGGGGTGCTCACCAAGCTGCTGGATGCCGCCGTGGTCCCCGTGGTCGCCGTGACCCTCATCGGCCGACGCTGGCGGCGCATCTGGCTGCTCGCGCTGGCCGGCGGTTGCGTTGCCGGCGCCGCCCTCCTGCTCCCGTATCTCCCTGCGTGGTCAGCACTGTGGATCCAGGTGGTCGGAATGCATCTGCCCGACAGCTCCACCGTCGGCGCGGGCATCACCTTCTCCTTCCTCGCCAGCTGGGCGCACCTCGAGCTGCCGGAGATCATCCTGGCCGCGTTGGGCGTGTTGCTCGGCTGGCGGAACCACCGACGTCTGGTGACCACCGGGCTCGTCTGGATCGGCGGGGCGCTGGTGGCGGTGGCGGGCACACACCCAGCGCTCCAGCACTACATGATCGCGATCAGCCCGGGCCTGGCCCTGCTGGGAGGCGCGGCGCTCGCTCAGGCGGCTGAATGGTGCGGGGCAGGCACCCACGCGAGGTGGACGGAAGCGGCACTCGTCGCCGCTCTCGTCACCGTGGCCTCCATCGTGCTGGTCGGTTCATTGGGGAATCTCCAGCAGCTGCAGGTGGAGCCGAATCCCCGTCAGGTGGCGAGCATCCGGCAGCTCATCCCTCCCGGGAGTCAGCTGTTCGGCGATGACCAGTTCAACGAGGCGCTCGCCGGTCGCCAGGGGCCGCCCTACCTCATCGACACCTCGCTGCTGCGGCTGCACAACAGCGGCCTGACCCCGGCGGCGCTGGAGAGCCGGATCAGCGGAGACCCCGCTCTCTGTGGGGTGCTCTTCGCCACCAACCGGCTGACCACGATGCAGGGCTTCCAGGCGTGGGTGGGGATCCACTTCCCGGATCGGTCGGATCTCCCCGGCGGAGCGGTGCTGTACCGGCGCGCCGGCTGCGCATGAGGGAGGAGCCGGCGGGTCCACGAGAGACCCGGACCTGAGGGGGCGGATGCCCCGACCGCTCAGGGCGCGGCGGCGGCCCGCCCATCGATGGTCAGCTCACCGCCGGCCGCATCGACCTGGATCGTGTCGCCCTCACCGTACCGGCCTTCCAGGATGGCCATCGCGATGGGGTCCTGCAACCTGCGCTGGATCACCCGCTTGAGCGGCCGCGCCCCGTAGGTGGGGTCGTAACCCTCCTCCGCGAGCAGGTCCACCGCAGCCGGTGAGACGCTGAGCTGGAGCTTGCGGGTCGCCAGGCGATCGGTCAGCCCGCGGAGCTGGATCACGACGATCTGGCGGAGCTGCGCCTGATCGAGGCGGGAAAAGACGATCACCTCGTCGACCCGGTTGAGGAACTCGGGCCGGAAGCGGAGCCGCAGCGTCTCCATCACCTGCTCGCGGACCTTGGCCACGGCGGCCGCGGAGGCGTCGTGGGGCAGCTCGGCAATGAGGTCGGAGCCGAGGTTGCTGGTCATGATCACGACCGCGTTCTTGAAGTCCACCGTCCGTCCCTGGCCGTCGGTGAGCCGGCCGTCCTCGAGCAGCTGCAGCAGGATGTTGAAGACATCGGGGTGTGCCTTCTCGATCTCATCGAGGAGGAGCACGCAGTAGGGGCGGCGTCGCACCGCCTCGGTGAGCTGGCCGCCCTCCTCGTAGCCGACGTAGCCCGGAGGCGCTCCGACCAGGCGGGAGACGGTGTGCTTCTCCATGTATTCCGACATGTCGAGACGGACCATCGCCTGCTCGTCATCGAAGAGGAACTGGGCGAGAGCCCGTGCCAGCTCTGTCTTTCCGACCCCGGTGGGGCCCAGGAAGATGAAGGAGCCGATGGGCCGGTTGGGATCGGAGAGGCCCGCCCGCCCGCGCCGCACCGCGTTGGCGACGGCGCTGATGGCATCGTCCTGCCCGATCACGCGGTCGTGGAGGCGTTCCTCGATGTGGAGCAGCTTCTGGACCTCGCCCTCCAGCATCTTGGTGACCGGGACGTGCGTCCAGTTGGCGACAACCTCCGCGATGTCCTCGGCGTCGACCTCCTCCTTGAGCAGGGGATGGTCACCGCGCACCTCACCGAGTCGCGCCTCTTCGGCGGCGAGCCCGCGCTGCAGCTCGCCGAGCTGACCATAGCGGAGCTCGGCTGCGCGCGCGAAGTCCGCCGAGCGCTCAGCCCGCTCCGCCTCGTGCTTGACCTGCTCGATCCGCTCCTTGATGTCGCGGATCCCGTTCATCGCCCCCTTCTCCTGCTCCCAGCGCTGGCGCAGACCGCGGGCCTGCTCCTGCAGGTTGGCCAGCTCCTTCTCCAGGGCGGCCAGCCGCTCCCGGGAGGGGGCGTCGGACTCCTTGCGGAGCGCCTCGCGCTCGATCTCCAGCTGCCGGATCTCGCGCTCCACGACATCCAGCACTGTGGGCAGGGAGTCGATCTCGATGCGCAGCCGCGAGGCCGCCTCGTCGATGAGGTCGATCGCCTTGTCGGGGAGGAAGCGGTCGGTGATGTAGCGCTGCGAGAGGGTCGCGGCGGCGACGATCGCCTGGTCCGTGATGCGCACCCCGTGGTGCACCTCGTACCGCTCCTTGAGCCCGCGGAGGATGGAGATGGTGTCGGCGACCGACGGCTGGTCGACCATCACCGGCTGAAAGCGCCGCTCCAGCGCCGCGTCCTTCTCGATGTGCTTGCGGTACTCGTCCAGGGTGGTCGCGCCGATGCAGCGCAGCTCGCCGCGGGCGAGCGCCGGCTTGAGCATGTTGCCGGCATCCATGGCGCCCTCGGCGGCGCCGGCACCCACGATGGTGTGCAGCTCGTCGATGAAGAGGACGACGCGGCCGCCGGAGGAGGTGACCTCCTTGAGCACCGCCTTGAGCCGATCCTCGAACTCGCCGCGATACTTGGAGCCCGCGACCATCGCGCCGAGGTCGAGGGCCACCAGGCGCCGGTCGCGGAGTGACTCGGGCACGTCGCCGCTCGCCATCCGCTGGGCCAGCCCCTCGGCGATGGCCGTCTTGCCGACCCCGGGCTCGCCGATGAGAACGGGATTGTTCTTGGTCCGGCGGGAGAGCACCTGGATCACCCGGCGGATCTCGTCGTCGCGGCCGATGACCGGGTCCAGCTTGCCCCGGCGGGCGGCATCGGTGAGGTCGCGGCCGTACTTGGCCAGGGCGTCGTACTTCTCCTCGGGGTTGGCGTCGGTCACCCGCTGGCTGCCGCGGACCGCCTCCAGCGTCGAGTAGATCTTCTCCGGGGTGACCCCGGCCTGCTGGAGCAGCCGGGCGGCGTCACCCTTCTCCTGGCGGGCGATGGCGAGCAGGAGGTGCTCGGTGGAGACGTACTCGTCCTTGAGCCGGGCCATCTCGTCAAAGGCGGCCATGAGGACGTCGCGAAGAGCCGCGCCAGCGGGCGGCTCACCGCCGCCGATCTGCTTGGGGCGGCCCTCGAGCATCGACTGGAGGCGGGCGGCGAGCGGCTCGGGCTGGACCTCCATCCGCCTCAGGAAGGCGGGGACCAGCCCCTCATCCTGGTGGAGCAGGGCGAGCAGGAGGTGTTCGGGCAGGACGGTGGGGTGCTGGAGGCTGGTGGCCGCCGTCTGGGCAGCCTGGAGGGCCTCCTGGGAACGTTCGGTGAATCGATCAAGGCGCATGTCTTCTCCATACCACGCGGGCACGGCGGCCAACCGCAGCGCCGCCGGTGGGACAGCGGCCCCGCCCGGGACTACGATGCGAGACGCTCTCACTGATGGCGCCGCACCCCCTCCGCTCCGCCCACCTCCTGATGGCGGTGGCCGCCGCCGTCGCAACGGCGGGATCGGCCCTGCTGGTCGCCCCGGCGCCGGCGAACCCCACCCCGCTCTCCGCCGCTGCGCTCGCCGTGGCCTCGGACGCCAGCAGCGCGCCTGCCTCCACCCCACAACCCTGGTTCGGCATGAACGTGACCAGCGGCAGCATCGGCCTGTGGAAGCCCCCGGCGATGCCGGCCGGCGCCCCAGCGATCGCGGCCAAGGCCGGCATCCTGGTGGACATGGACGACGGCGAGATCCTCTGGGAGCGGCGGCCCCACGTGGCGCTCCCGCCGGCGAGCCTCACCAAGGTGCTCACCTCGCTGGTGGCATTGGAGAACTTCAGCCCCGGCCAGGAGGTGACCGTCACCCGTGGCGCGCTCCTCCAAGCCGGCGACGACAGCGTCATGGGCCTCCGGGTGGAGGAGACCCTGACGGTGCAGGAGCTACTGGAGGGGATGCTCCTCCCGAGCGGTGACGACGCCGCCTCCGCCATCGCCGTCGACACCGTGGGGGAGACCAGGTTCGTGGCGGCGATGAACGCACAGGTCGCCGCCCTCGGCCTCCATGACTCCCACTTCGCGAACAGCTCCGGGCTCGACGACCCGGATCTCCAGGCGTCCGCGTACGACCTGGCGGTGATCGCCACCTTCACGTATGACCGCTACCCCCTCTTTGACCAGATCGTGGACAGCCGGACCATCGACCTTCCCGCCACGCCGGATCACCCCGCCTTCCGGCTCGGCAACGTCAACGGGCTGCTCGAGGACTACCCGGCGGCGGTGGGCATCAAGCCGGGCTGGACCGGCAACGCCGGCTGGTGCCTGATCGGCATGGCGGTGCAGGACGGACACCGGCTGCTGGCGGTGCTGCTGAACGGGGGCAACCCGCCAAAGGCGGAGACGCGGCTGCTCGCCTGGGGCTTCCAGGTCAAGGGACTGCCGGTCATGCTGCCGGCGACGCCCACACCCAGCCCGGCGGCCACGTAGCCGATCCCGATTCCGACCGGCGGCCGCCCGGCCAGGGCGCGGCCCAGGCTGCTGTGGACGGACCGGCTCCAGGTAGGCTTCGGGCGTGGCGGTCCGGCTCTCCATCCTCGGCAGCGGCAGCGCCTTCAGCGGCTGCGGGTTCAACGCGTCGTCCGTCCTGGACGAGCGCGTGATGGTCGACGTCGGCGCACCGCCCCACGTCCTCCTCCCCCGCCTCGGGCTGCGCATCCAGGACCTCGAGCTGGTGCTGCTCACCCACTTCCACATGGACCACATGGGGATGCTGCCGCTCCTCCTCGGCGCCCTGGCCCACGCCGACGAACCCCCCGAGCCAGGGCGGCTCGCCATCGCCGGACCGGTCGGGACCCGCGAGCTGGTCCGCCGCCTCACCGTCGCCGGCTTCGGGGGATCCACCCAGGGCCGGGTCGAGGAGGTGGTGGCACCGCGCTACGTGATCCTCCAGGACGGCAGCGACGTCGAGATCGGTGGCAGCCGGGTGCGCAGCCACGCGGTGGTCCACAGCACCTGCCCCTCGCTCGCGTACTCGGTGACCCGGGGCGAGCTGCGCGTCGGCTTCACGGGCGACACCACGCTCTGCGCCGGGCTGCGCCGTCTCGCCGGTGAGGTGGACGTGCTGGTGTGCGAGTGCTCCGGGGTAGACGGCCCGGTGAGCGGGGGACACCTCTGGCGCGACGAGGTGGCGGAGCTGATCCGCGAGCACCCGAAGGTCCGATTCGTCCTCAACCACCTCTCGGGACGCGTGTCGGTCCCCGGGGCGCTGATCGCCCACGACCTGCTGACCCTGGAGCTCGCCGCGTAGAAGGGTCGGCGGGTGCCGGTCGGGGTCGCGTGAAGCTCACCAACCTCGGGGGAGACGCCGCCTCTAACCCCACCCCCCAACACTTCTTTGACAGTTTGCCGTGCTACGGTGGCGCCCGTCCCGCCGGGCGAGAGGGGGACGGATAGGGAGGCCAGGCCCTGTTTGCGGAGGCGGTCGCCGTCGAGATGCGCCGCCGTAGCGGCGAAGCCGAACTTGGCGCGTCCGTCCCAGGTGTCAACGCCGAGTTGTGGCTCGATCCGGCCGATTGGTCGTCAACTGTTGACGTTTTCCGGGCGGCGAGTGTCGATCTGCACCGACGAGCCCGTCCACCGCGGACGTCTGGCACCATCCGGGTCAGCGTCACCGTTCTGCTCTTCCCCATGACCACTCCGCCGTTGACCTCCGACGATGGGTAGCGGCAGGCGCGAGCGGGTCACGGACCGGCTCGGGGTTCTCGGCGAGCGCAACTTCCGGTTGTTCTTCGCCGGGTACACGACCTCGCTGGTCGGGGCCGCGATGGTGCCAGTCGCGTTGACCTTCGCCGTATTGAACCAAGGGGGCGGGGCAACGGACGTCAGCTACGTCCTCGCGGCCGAGACCGTCCCCCTCGTGGCCCTGCTGCTGATCGCCGTGCGCCTCCGCCCCCGCCGGCCCCTGGTCACCGCCACCATCGGGGGCGCCACGTTTGCCCTACCCGTCGCCTTGATCGCCCTACCCGCCGACACTCTCCTCGTCGCTGGCGCCGCCGGCATCGCCGGTATCGGCTTGTCGATCTTCGGCACTCTTTGGGAGACCACCCTGCAACGAGAAGTACGCGGCGAAGCCCTCTCCCGCGTCAGCAGCTACGACTGGTTCGGCTCCACCGCGTTCGTGCCCATCGGCTACCTCCTTGCCGGGCCGCTCGCCTCCATCCTCGGCGTCCGAACAACGCTGCTCCTTGACGCGTTCTGGGCCGCCGCCTCGTGCGCAGCCGTGCTGACCAGCCGCAGCGTCCGCAGCCTCACCGCACGACCCGCGGACCCGCCTGGCGCCGCCGATCCTGCCATGGCGAGCAGCACCGCACCGTAGGCCGATCGGCGACCAACAGCATCCTGCTAGAGCGCCGCCCGGCGGCGCAGCAGCCGGCGGCGGAGCAGCCGGGTGAGAGCGGGGGCGAGCGACGCCCAGGTGTCCCGCCAGAGGCGGTGATCCTGGTCGGCCAGGCCAACCGGGGAGAACTCCCCCTTGCCGCTCACCGCCGCGACCGTCCCCAGCTCAGTCCCGAGCAGGGGCGGCCCGCTCCCGCCAAGAGCGCGCGACAACCTTCCCGCAAAGGCGCTGCGGGTCTCGGCCTCGTCGTGGCGGATTCCGGTCATCCGCCCGGCCAGGGCGAGGCGGCGCCAGACGCCGGCCAGGGAGCGGGGCCGCCGCCACCATCGGAGCGCGGCGAGAGCCAGGAGGGCCACCAGCACCACTGCGGCCGGGAAGCCGAGGAGCCACCTCGGGGGAGGACCGCCCGCGGACCTGCTCGCGGTCGACCCGGTGACCGGCGGCGGGGTGGGCCGGGAGGCCTTCGGGGTCGCGGTGGGGATGGCCGCGGCACTCGGGGTCGGGATCGGCCCGCCGCGGGCGAAGGGGAGGTAGCCTCCGAAGGTCGACTGCGGGGTGGGCTCGAAGGGAATCCAGCCGTAACCGGGGAAGTACACCTCCACCCAGACATGGGCGTCCGTGCTGCTCACCTGGAAGATCGGCTTGCGGGCGGAGACGTAACGGCCGGTCGCGGTGCCCGGGCCGTAGCCGCTCACCAGCATGGTGGGGATGCCGAGGCTGCGCAGCATCGCTCCCATCGCACTCGCGTAGTACTGGCAGTAGCCCGCGCGGCTGCTGTCGAGGAAGTAGACGATCGGCCAGTCACCGCTCGGGGTGTTCGGGGGGTCCAGGCTGTAGGCGAATTCGCCGCTGCGGAGGTGGGTCTCGATCGCGGTCGCCGCCTCGTACGGGTTGGTCGTTCCCGCTGTCCACTGCTCCGCGAGGGTCGAGATGGCGTTCGCCTGGGACACCTCCTGGGCGGAGACCCCCTTGCCCAGGATCGGGTCGGCGTCGCTCAGCACCCAGGACGGATAGCCGGTCCCGGCGTTCTCGAGCTCGGCGACGGTCGCGGTGCTCACGGAGCCCGACGTCTCGAGGCTGTCGATCGTCCCCGACCTGACGCTGACCTCGTCGACGTCCAGGAAGTTGGGGTTGGTCACGGATCCGGAGGAGCAGCTGTCCCCGGCGCACTTGTAGCCGGACGGCGGGGGTTCCGTGGGCGCCGGGGTCCCCGTAATGGGCGCGACATCGCCGATAACGGTGGCGGCGAGGCCGATTGAGGTCGGATCGCCGGGGAAGAGCCCGAGGCCGCCGCCGGACTCCGCGGTCGCGGCGCCGGCGGAGTTCGAGAAGTCGATGTGAACGGTGGCGGTGGAGCGGGACGCCCCCAGCGCGATGGGATCGCGGGGGATCGGCCCGGCCGGGATCGTCTGCCCGAGGGCGGTGTTGAACTGGGGGATCCAATCGCCGGCACTGAAGACCGTGTCGTCGACCACCTGGAGGTAGGTCTCGGTGCCCTGATCGGTGTAGTAGGTGAGGACGGGGATGGGCCGGTTGACCAGGTCGCCACCGGGCGCCACCACCTGATTGAACCCGACGGTGGCGAGCTCGCCGGCGGCGCTGCCTCCCAGGCCCCGGCCCGACCCGTGGAAGAGGGAATCCGAGATGTCGGTGGAGGTGAGCGGGGGGATCAGCAGGCCGGCGGCGACCACACCGATCGAGGCCACGGCCAGCGAGGTGATGTAACGGCCCCGCAATCCCTGCAGGGCTGGGACCCGCCGCGCCCTCCACTGGGACGCCAGCGAGCTGAGCTCCGCGAGGCCGATGACGAGGAGGGCGGCGAGCAGTGCCAGGGTCTCGGCCAGCCCGATCGACGACCCCGGTCCTGCGCGGAGCGTGATCGAGGGTGCGTTGAGCACGTTCACGGCGAGGACCACGACGGCGGGGAGGACGGCAAGGACCCCGCGCCGCTCCCGGAATGCCACCCAGCCCAGCCAGTACCCGCAGGCCCAGATGATGGTCGAGAGCCCGACCATGAAGGCCCACTGGATGAAGTAGTCGGGACCGGTCGCCAGCAGCCCGCCGAAGGCCTGCACGATGTATTCGCCGACGGTGTGCTGGAACCCGAGCTGGCTCACCGACGCCGGCAGCAGGCCGATCGTGGTGGGCACGACGACAGCGGCGCAGAGAGGGATCGCGAGTCCCAGGGCGGCGAGCCGGCCGATACCCGAGCGTCCCAGCAGGACGGCCTCCAGGACGGCCACGACAGCCACCAGCAGGGTCGCCTGGGCGCCCCCGATCCAGCCTCCGGCAAGCACCGCGGCGGTGGTCGCGAGGATGAGACCGATGGCGATGACGTAGGCACCGATCCCGGCGGGCGCCACCGGCGCGGTCGTCGCCGCGACGAACACCTCCGGCCGGCCGTGAGATCGCTGCCTCGCGGCCCTCCGGTCCTGGGCACCGCCGGTCCGCGAAACGGCCGGCTGCGCGGCTGGACCGGCCACGGCCTCGACCAGACGCCCTCCGGGAGCAGTGCCGGACCCGAAGCCCTTCATGGAGCCCTCAGCTCACCTCCGCCGCGCTCGCTCACATCCCCGCGGCGCGAGAGCGACGGGGGGCCGAGAGGGCGTCGCCTCGCCGCACGATCCACCAGTCGAGGGCCAGCCGCCACGCGGGACCGACGCGCATCGCCGGCCCCGAGGCCCCAAAGCTGGTCGGATCGACCATGACGGCGAGGTGCCGCTGCCCGCGGGCTCCCACCTCGACCAGGGCCTCCACCCAGCCGGGCTCGCGATCGCTGGTCACCACGATGAGCCCGCCCCGGCCCTGCCAGCCCCGCCCGTGCACGGCGATGGTGTCCGCGATCCCGCGACGCCCCGAGTCCTGCGCGGTGGCGAGGAACTCGAGGATCCGGAGCCGCTGGGTCTCGCCCCGACCCGGCCCGATGGCGGTGCCCAGCCGATCGTTGGCGACCAATCCCACCGCCTGACCCCGGGCGAGAGCCGCGTGGCAGATCGAGGCGGTCAGCGACACGGCGTATTCGAGCGTTGACTCGGGGGCCTCCCCGACATGGATGCCGCGACCAAGGTCGAGGATGACCATCACATCCGAGCTCTGCTGCGATTCGTAGAGGCGGCTGATCAGCCGCCCGGCACGCGCCGTGGACGGCCAGTGGATGCGGCTCAGGCCGTCGTCCGGCGCGTGGTCACGAACCGAGGAGATGTCCGGCGGGACGTCGAGCCCACGGCCGTGGGGGATGTCGCCGAAGGAGCCTCCCGTCCAGACGGGGCGAAGCACCGCATCGACCTGGTGGATGGCCGGGTAGACGGTCACGGTGCCGCTCTCCCCGACCCGCACCGTCTTGGGAAAGAGACCAAAGGGGTCGCCGAGGCGGATCTCCAGAGGCCCGAAGGCCAGCTTCCCCCGCTGGGTGAAGACCCCTCGTGCGGTCCAGGCCACGGCCCCGCCGGGGTTGAGGGCACAGGCACGCCCCGGCGCGTACCCCGGGATCCGGGTACGGTCGTTGACCTGGCAGTAGGGGAGGGTCAGGACGCTCCGATTGCGGAGGGTGAATCGCTCCGTGAAGGCCTCCCCCACCATGTGCGCCCCCTCGGGGGTCTCCCGGTGGACCTCCAGGCGCCGGGCGAGGATCTGGGACCAGATCCAGGCCACGACGAGCAGCAGGAGCAGGACGTAGGCCAGGGTGTAGGCGAGCTGGACCCCGGTGATCCCGGCGAAGAAGCTGAGGACGACAAGGACGGCGAGGAGGGGCGCCCGGCTACTCACTGGTGCACCCTCTTCTTGCCGGGCGCTATAACCCGGCGCTCGGAACCCTGGTCACCACCGGTCCATCGCCAGTGCTGCTCGCCGCTCGACGGCCGGCATGAGTTTCGCGAGGGCCGGTG
>Ga0224555_1001124_pt1 | contig 38869 bp, 31 predicted proteins | sample 714S23034metaG_FD_180687 | JGI IMG/M metagenome (GOLD analysis project Ga0224555, IMG submission 180687) | Peat soil microbial communities from Stordalen Mire, Sweden - 717 S2 30-34 | ecosystem: Environmental > Terrestrial > Soil > Wetlands > Peat | place: Sweden: Norrbotten County, Stordalen... | reverse complement strand
TAGGAAATAGGAAATAGGAAACAGGAAACAGGAAATAGGAAATAGGAAACAGGAAACAGAGAGCGCTTCGTTCGCCGGCGGAAGATTGCTGGTGGATGAGGCGCTTTTCTTTTGGTGGTCAGGCTGGCTTGCCGGGGGGGTACCCCCCCTCGGATTTCGTAAAGTATTCAAAGGAAATTGGTTAATGTCTTGTATCGCGCAAGGTATTCCATCGAAGGGGGTTATAGGCAAAGTATTCATTCGATGGGACTTGAAAACCACAAGATGTGAGGCGGGGGGCATGGGGGCGCGGCTGATTCTTTCCCCTGTTTCTATTTTAGCGAGTGGGGAGGGCTGATTATGCCAGTTTTGGGAAAGATTTATCGCCAGTGTTGACGGGGGTTTTGTGGATTTTTGAGGGGGGTGGGGGCTTGACAGGGATTTTGTGGGCCCAAGGGGTTTGGCCGCCGGCTGCGTGGGTCGCATCCAAGCAGGCTATAAGGAGATATTTCAATGCCCATGCAAACCGCAAGTCACTCGCCCGCTGCTGAACGTCATTTGCAGGCCGCGCACGCTCATGAGACGGCCGCCGCCTCGCATGATAAGAACGACCACATAGGGGCGCATGAACAGTCGAAGCTCGCGCTGGAGCACTCGCGCGAGGCGCACAAGCTTTCGGAAGAGCTTGCGAAGCAGGCGAAGGAGACGATTAAGGGCTAGATCCGGGGGAGGAAGATGCGGAGGGAGAGGCGCTCGCGCTGGGCGCGGAGGCGGGCGGCGAGTTCCTGGCCCTGGAGCCAGCGGTCGATGCAGGGCTGGGGAGTGCCCATGCGCTGCATGTCGGCGATGACCTCGGCGCGGGTGGTTGGTTCGCCGCCGTAGGAGATGAGTTCGTCGAGGTATTTGTTGGTGGCGGACATTCGTTCAGGACAATCTAGCTTGGGATCGGTGTTTGTGGTGCGGAGTGCGTGGGCGGCATCGAGGAAGGCAGGTCAGTCGTTGCGGCTGCGCCTGCACTCCGGCGTTACCCCCCCTGCGAGCAAGGAACGCTCGCAGGGGCCCGGTTCTTCGGCAGAGTGGAGCCCACCCACCGCGCAAGATGCCGCGCGATGAATGGGGCACCCGGCAATCTGACGAATTTTGAGTATCGCTTCAACTGTCGAATTGATCTTTATCAATTTGCAGATTCAACCTTTTGGCTGGGATGAATCTTAACTTCATTGTAACTAGCCTCATAGGCAGTAAGAGCATTATTCACATATCCGATCAACAGCTTAGCCTCAGCTGGAGACATGGTAATCCTCGTCTTTTGACGAAGATGTATTTTCCCGTCCGTTCCGTGGGCGCCTTCACTCAAAAACATGAAAATGTCGAAGGCTGTGAAGCCGACTTGACAGTGGTTGATGTAATACTCAGCGTAGTTGTCTGCCTTCTCGATGACGGGGGCGATTGACTCACTCTTCGGTGATACAGGCTTAGTTGATTTGGCCATAAGTCTCCTGATTGTGGACAGTTCCTACCTTTTCTAGAGGAAAGGTAAAGCCATCGCTCTTTTGCTGTTCGAGTTTCTTGGTGACGTAACCGCCTTGAAAAAGTGAGTTTAGTAAACGCTCGTGGCTGCACGGGAATTGAGGGGGTAGCTGGAGATGCTCAATGCAACCACTTGCTCCATCGTTTCCCATTGCAAGCTCTTTTACGCCAGTGTCTGCACCACCGGGACCAGTGTCGATGGAAAGCCTCAATCCAACGGCTGCGAGCACCCCAATGAGGTTATCCATTGTGGGATTTCCAGTTTCGGATAGCGTGCGATAAAGGCTCTCACGCTGCATATTGGCTTCTTTGGCAACCTGCGCCATTTTGTATGCTTGAGCAACTGTCCTCAGAGCCTTGAGAAAGGACTCCTGAGACTCCGCAAGGGCCTCGATAAGATAGTACTTTGCGACCTCACGGTTCCCTAACCGCTCAAGGGATAGATCTCGAAATGGTCTAGCTTTCCTTCTCATATTCGCCCCAAAATGCTATAGCTGACTGAATATCGGCTGTCTGCGTTTTCTTTCTACCGCCGCTAATGATGTGAACTTCGTTTCCGATTTGCCCTAGGTAGACTCGAAAACCGGGGCCGTAATCAATTTTCAGCTCTGATACTCCTTCTCCAACAGGTTCCACATCCCCAAAATTTCCACCTGCAACTCGTTCGATTCGCTTCAGGATAATTGCGACCGTTTTCGCATCTTTGATTGTTTCTAGCCAAACGGTGAAAGGCTCCTCGCCTTTCTCGTCCGGACAGATAAGCACTTCTCTGGGGATAGCTTCCACACATTCATCGCCCGTCCAATGTGTGATGTATAAATCACAGCAAAGGATAGCACGCCTCGTCTTTCTTTAGCAGACGAAATCATTAGGCTATAAAAGTCGCATGTGGAAGCGGAGGGGGTTGAACCCTCAAACCCCTGCGACGATGTTGGCGGTTTATAAGACCGCTGGGCTTGACCGATGCCCTTGTAACTTTTATACCACAATGCTAGCAAAATGTGCGGCTGAGACGCATTGGGATGCATCCTGTTTCTTCCCCTGTTTCTATTTTATCGAGTGGGGAGGGGTAACTATGCCAGGTTTTGGAAAGATTTATCGCCAGTGTTGACGGGGGTTTTGTGGGTTTTGGTGGTGCTGGGGGGGGCTTGACAGGAGTTTTGTGGCCTATGCACTTCGACTGCGTGTTGCTTCCAAGCAGCGTGCGGAAGGCGCGCATGGCGTCGGCGACGCGGCCACCGGCTTCGACGACCTCCTGATAGGCGCGCTCGGCTTCGAGGTTCCACTCCCAGCTGTCTTTGAAGGCCGTGATCTGGGAGGCGGAGCGGCTGCCGTCCTTCTCGGCGAAGAGGACGTTGTTGGTTATTGACCGGTGAAGGGGTCGGGGGTGTTGGGGGTTCCGGCGGGCGGGGCTGGCGGGTTGTAGGGACGGGTGGTTTCGATGGGACGGGCGGCGTCGATGCCGGGTGCGGGGAGGTGTCCGCCGCGCAGGCCGGCGAGGATCTGGGTCTGGAAGTCGTTGGAGGCGCCGGGGTTGTTGGGCAGGAAGAGGGTGTTGGTGCCGCCGCGCGTGCCGATGTCGCGCAGGGTGTCGAAGTACTGGGTGAGCAGGACGAGGGCCATGACGTCTTCGGAGGTGGCGCCGGGGACGCCCTGCTGGAAGTGCTCGATGGAGGCGGAGAGGCCGTCGATGATGGCCTGGCGCTCGGCGGCGATGCCCTTGCCCTGGAGGGCCTTGGATTCGGCTTCGGCCTCGGCTTGCTTGACCTTGAGGATCTTTTCGGCCTCACCGCGGGCCTGGGCCGCGACCTGCGCGCGCTGGGCGGCGTTGATGTCGTTCATCGCGGCCTTGACCTTGACGTCGGGGATGATGTCGGTGACGAGCGCGGTGAGGATGTTGAAGCCGAAGTTGGACATGATCTGATCGAGCTCGACTTTGACGGCGACGGAGATGCCGGATTGCTGCTCGAAGGTCTCGTCGAGGGTGAGCTTGGGGACGTGGCCGAGGATGCTGTTGAAGACGAAGGACTCGATCTGCTTCTGCGGCGCGCTGAGCTTGTAGAAGGCGTCGGCGATCTTGTCGTCGAGGACCTGATATTGGACGCTGACGGGGATCTGCACGAAGACGTTGTCGTGGGTCTTGGTCTCGACGGAGAACTGGGCCTGCTTGACCTGGAGATCGACGAAGTAGACGCGCTCGGCGAAGGGGATCAGGAAGTGCAGGCCGGGACGGGTGATGCGGTCGAACTTCCCGAAGCGCTCGACGACACCGGCGGTGGCGGTGCGCACGGTGTAGTAGGTTTTGGCGACGGTGATGAGCAGGAAGAGCGCAACGATGAAGAGAACGATGAAGACAAACGGCATGCACGAGCCTTTCGCGTACGAGGCTCAAGGATATACCGCGGGGCGTAAAGGAGTTGCAAGTTGGCGCTCGGGCGTCAGGCGGTGCGAGCAGGTGCGGGGATGGCGGGGGATTGGATGGCGCGGGATTGGATGGCGCGGGATTGGATTTCGAGGAAGACCTGGATGAGCGAGCAGGCAGCGGGGGTGACGCCGGAGATGCGGCTGGCCTGGCCGAGCGTGCTGGGACGGACGCGGTCCAGCTTCTCGAGCATCTCGCGGGAGAGGCCGCTGCAGGCGCGGTAGTCGAACGAGTTGGGGATGGCGCGGGCTTCGTCGCGGCGCAGACGGGCGATCGAGCGTTCCTGCTGGGCGAGGTAGCCGGCGAACTTGATGGAGGTTTCGACGGTCTTCATCTCGTTGCGTACCCAGGCGGGGAGGGTGCGCGTGGTGTCGTAGGCGACGGCACTGAGGGCGGTGAGCCAGACTCCGAAGGCTGGGGCGGACATGCGCGGGAGGAGCGCGGGGAGGAGGTGCTCGATGGTGATGGCGGGGCGCTTGAGGAGTTGGGAGAAGAGGTCGCCGCGGGTGAAGGAATCCTGCCAACCCACCTTATCCGGCGATGAAGCCGCCGGCGAAGATGGGGCACCCGGATTGTTGCCGAATGTGAGGAGGTCGGCGTCGGTGAGGCGGGTGGATTCGAGGAGTTGGGCGTAGGCGGCGGCGCGGGATTGCCTGGCTTCGAAGGCGGCCCAGGCGTGGTCGTCGATGAGGCCGAGGCGGCGGCCGTGCGGTGTGAGGCGGGTGTCGGCGTTGTCGATGCGGAGGTGGAGACGGAACTCGGCGCGCGAGGTGAACATGCGGTAGGGCTCGTCGGTGCCCTTGGAGATGAGGTCGTCGATGAGGATTCCGGTGTAGGCCTCGGTGCGGTCGAGGGTGAACGAAGCAGCAGAGGATAGAGGATAGAGGGTAGAGGATAGAGAGTGCTGGGCGAAGAGGGCGGCGTTGATACCGGCCATGATGCCCTGGCAGGCGGCCTCCTCGTAACCCGATGTCCCGTTGATCTGGCCGGCGAGGTAGAGGCCCGTGAACTTCTTGACGCGGAGCGTGCGGTCGAGCTCGGTGGGGTCGATGGCGTCGTACTCGATGGCGTAGCCGGGGCGGAGCATCTCGGCGTTTTCGAGGCCGGGGATGCTGCGGACCATAGCCTGCTGGACGTCCATGGGGAGCGAGGTGCTCATGCCGTTGATGTAGACTTCGTGGGTGTTAAGGCCTTCGGGCTCGAGGAAGAACTGGTGCGAGAGCTTGTCGGGGAAACGCACGATCTTGTCTTCGATGGAGGGGCAGTAGCGCGGTCCGATGCCCTCGATCTGTCCGGTGAACATGGGGGATCGATGGACGTTGGCGCGGATGAGGGCGAGGGTCTCGGGGGTGGTTGTCGCGATGTGGCAGGAGATTTGGCGGAGGGGTGGGGTCCATTTCGCTTCGCCGTCGTGGGGTGCGCTGCGGAAGCTGAAGGGGGTGGGGTCGGTGTCGCCGGGCTGGGCCTCAAATTTCGTCCAGTCGATCGTTCGGCCGTCGAGGCGGGGCGGGGTTCCGGTCTTCAGGCGCGTCTCGCGGAGGCCGAGCTTCTTGAGGTTTTCACCGAGAAGGACGCTGGCGGCTTCGCCGGAGCGGCCAGCGCTGTACTGCTGCTCGCCGCAGTGGATGAGGCCGTTGAGGAAGGTTCCGGTGGTGACGATGACAGCGCGCGCGGCGATACGGCGGCCGTCGCGGAGCTTCACGCCGGTGACCCGGCGTGAAGCAGAGGATAGAGGATAGAGGGTAGAGGGTAGAGAGAGCGAGTCGTCTTCGACGATGAGGTCGACGACTTCGGCTTGCTTGATGAAGAGGTTGGGGATGGACTCCAGCTTTTCGCGCATCTTGAGGCGGTAGAGGGCCTTGTCGCACTGCGCGCGGGGCGACCAGACGGCGGGGCCGCGCGAGGTGTTGAGGAGACGGAATTGGATGCCGCAGGCGTCGGCGACCTCGCCCATGATGCCGCCGAGGGCGTCGACCTCGCGGACGAGATGGCCCTTGGCGACGCCGCCGATGGCGGGATTGCAGGACATCTGCGCGATCAGGTCAAGGTTTAGCGTGAAGAGCGCCGTGCGCAGACCGATGCGCGCTGCGGCGGCGGCGGCTTCGCAGCCGGCGTGGCCTGCGCCGACGATCAGGACATCGAACCTTTCCGAAAAGCCTGAGGTGTCGAGTTGTTCGGAGTGTGTCACCGATGTCTATTCTAGCTAGTTGGGAGCGGCAAGAGCAGATAGATCGGGCTTTCAGCCCTCGGGTTCGCCGGGGGACGTTTCCCAGGGCTTCGCCCTGGGCTGGTATAGGGCGCACCTTCGGCGCTTGGAAGCGCTGGGATCGGTGGCATCGAGAGCTGGTTGGAGTTGCTGGTTCGATAGCATGGAGAGCTGGTTGGAGTCGCGGGTTCGGTAGCATGGAGGCATGGTTGAACTGAGTGTGGTTGAGGCGCGGGTGTTGGGGGCGTTGATTGAGAAGGAGATCAATACGCCGGAGTACTATCCGCTGAGTTTGAATGCGACGGTGAATGCGTGCAATCAGAAGGGCAGCCGCGAGCCGGTCATGGAGCTGGCTGAGGCCGATGTGCGCACGGCGCTGTTTGAGCTGGATCAGATGGGGCTGGTGAGGACTGTCGCGGAGACGCGCGCGACGAAGTTCGAGCACCGGGTGCGGGATGTGCTGAATCTGCGCCGCGATGAGGTCGCGGTGATCTGCCTGCTGTTGTTGCGCGGGCCGCAGACTTCGGCGGAGCTGCGGGCGCGGACGGAGCGGATGTACTCGTTCGATGACAATGCGGCGGTGATGTCGACGCTGGAGCGGCTGGCCGCGCGGGAGGAGCCGCTGACGCAGTTGATGCAGCGGCAGCCGGGTGCGCGTGAGGCGCGGTGGGTGCATTTACTCTGCGGGCCGGTGAGCGACGTTGCGGTTGCTTCATCGACGCAGATGCGCGGCGGCGGTGGTGATCGCGCGGAGGCCGGTGGCGTCAGTGCGGCGCAGCGGCTGGACGCGCTGGAGGAGATGATCTTCTCGCTGGAGCAGCGGCTGAAGGCGGTCGAAGACGTGGTGGAGCTCAGGACGCCGGAGAAAGACTGAGCAGCGTCTTTTCGAGGCTGGCGGGGTCTTCGACGTTGGTGGTGGCGAGGGCGCGGTCGATCTGGCGGTTGAGGCCGGTGAGGACTTTGCCGGGGCCGACTTCGATGGTTTGGGTGACGCCCGCTTGCTGGAGCAGGGCGATGCACTCGACCCAGCGGACGGCGCCGGCGACCTGGCGGATGAGGGCGTCGCGGACTTCGGGGGCGCTGGTGAGCAGGCGCGCATCGACGTTGGCTGCGACCGGGAAGATGGGGTTGTGGAAGGCGACGGACTCCAGTTGGTGCGCGAGCTGGAGTTGCGCGGGCTGCATGAGGGCACAGTGGAAGGGCGCGCTGACGGGCAGCATGATGGCGCGCTTGGCTCCGGCCTCTTTGCATAGCTCGGCGGCGCGCTCGACGGCGGCCTTGCTGCCGGAGATTACGGTCTGGTCCGGGGAGTTCATGTTGGCGGTCGAGACGACGGCGTTGGCTTGCGCGGCGGGATCGGTGAGTTCGGCGGAGACGCGGGCGCAGATGGCGTCTATCTGGACGACGGGGAGGCCGAGGATGGCGGCCATGGCGCCCTCGCCTGCGGGTACGGCGGACTGCATGAACTGGCCGCGGGCGCGGACGGTGCGGACGGCGTCGGCGAAGCTGAAGGTGTTGGCGGCGACGTGCGCGGAGTACTCGCCGAGGGAGTGGCCGGCGGCGAAGGCGATGGCGAGGTTGCGGGATTTCAGCTCGGGCTCGAGCAGGCGCAGGGCCGCGATGGAGACGGTGAGGATGGCGGGCTGAGTGTGCTCGGTGAGCTTGAGCTGGTCTTCGGGGCCTTCGAAGATGATCTTCGAGAGGGCGAAGCCAAGGGCGTCGTCGGCCTCTTCGAAGACCGCGCGGGCGGCGGGCGAGGCGTCATAGAGGGCGCGGCCCATTCCGACGGCCTGGGAGCCCTGGCCGGGGAAGAGAAGAGCGATGGTGGGTGCGGTGGCTGCGGGTTGGGGCGTGCTGGCGGTGCTCATCAGGTCAGGATAGTGTACGCGCCAGCATGCTGTCAGGCCGGACTGGTTATTCGATGACGCCGGTGAGGAAGGTTTGCTCGGCTGCGGCGGTGAGGAGGCGGTAGAGCGCGAACTGGCGGCTGGATTGGGCGCGGAGCTCGAAGAGCAGGCTGGCGCGGTGGCTGGCGTCGGGGTCGACGACGTCGATGGGGCGGAGCCAGGGGGTGCGGTCGAGGTGGGCTGCGTCGGTGATCGAGCTGAGCGCGACCTGGAGTTCGCCCTGTCGTCCGCCGGAGGGCAGACGCTGCGCGACGAGGGTGAGATAGACCGGGCCGCCGTCGGTGAGGGGCGCTTCGGCTGTGTAGATGAACGTCGGAAGACCGTCGTCGCTGAGTGTGTCGGCGGAGAGCTGCTCGTTTGTGAGCACGATGGGTGGTGGAGGAGCAGGTTTCTTTGCGGTGCTTGCGAAGGAGGGGCCGGAACTAGTGGGATTGGGCGCGGCCGCAGGGGTGAGCTTGTTGAAGGCGATGTAGCGGGCGAGGCGTGGACGCGCGAGGGACTCGAGGCTGCGGAGGGTTTCAGCGCGCTCGGTGGAGGTGGTCCAGGCGCGGGTGAAGACGTGGGGGGCGCGGTTGGCGGCGTCGGAGACAGCGACGGCCTGATGCAGGTTCGGCGGCAGGCTGGTGAGCTGTGGCGTGGTTGCTGCGTCTGCGGGAAGACCTCGATGCAGCGTTGGGCGGTCGGGGTCTTCGTTGAGTGGGGTGGTGGGCGGTGTGACGTAGCCGGGTTGCTGGTCGTTCTTCTGGTGCATGGACTTGCCGGTGGGGTTGCGATGGCGCAGGGTTGGCGGGGCGTCGGCGCCGGAGTCGGTGCTTGCACCGATTAGGGGAGGGATCGCGGCGGTGTGCAGGCTGGTGGTCCTGGCCTCCTCGGCGGGTGCGAGGAAGCGGCCGTAGCCGTACCATGCGCGGATGGGGTTGTCGTTGTCGTTGTCGTTGGCTTTGGCGGCGGAGCGGCGCGTGACGATGTCGCGGACGGAGTCGAGGTCGAGGGTTCCGATGCACTGGCCGGCGCGCTCGATGGAGTAGACATCGCCGGCCTGCAGGGCGAAGGGGACGGGCTGGGCGAGGTAGACGCCCGCGTCTTCGAGGTGGCCGTCGATGAAGAGCGAGACGGGGATGAGGCGTGCGGCGGTGGGATGGGCGAGATCGCCGGTCCACTCGTAGACGCCGATGGCGCGGGTGACCTTCTCGGGTGCGTCAACCTTGTGGGTCTGGGCGTGCAGGGGCGAAAGCAGGAGCGCGCTGATGCTCAAAAGGCCGCAGATGGAGGGTCGCGGATGCATGCTTGCGATCTTAGATGAGGCTGGTAGTGTCGAGGCTTTAGCTGGCGCTGGCGTGGCTGGTTGTGGGGCGGGAGGGTGCTGCTTCGTGGCCCTGGCTACGGAATGTCCGAGGCGCTCATGCGGCTGAGCGGTATAGTGACGAGATAATAGACCATCAGCTCTGTGCGCTGGCGCAGAGGAAGAAAAGATGACGAGGAGAGCCGAAGTAGACGATGAACGCTGCTGAAAAGGCCGCTGAGCCGAGCACGATTCCTGCCGAGGAAGCTGCCGTTGCGGCAGGCCCATCGCTGCGCGCAGACGTTGCGCTCTGCGTCGATCTCGACGGCACGCTGGTGAAGTCGGACACGCTGGTGGATAGCGTGCTGGTGGTTGCCCGGCAACGGCCGCTTGATCTGCTGCGGGTACCGGGCTGGATCGCGCAGGGCCGCGCTGCGTTCAAGCGCCACCTGACATCTTCGGTTGCCCTGGACGTGGTCCATCTGCCGTATAACCGTCCGCTGCTGGAGTACCTGCGTCAGCAGCATGGCGAGGGACGGGCGATCTACCTGGCGACGGCCGCGGACCGGGTTCTGGCTGAGCGTGTGGCTGCGCATCTCGGCATCTTTGCGGGTGTTCTGGCATCGGATGGCGCGACCAACCTGGCGGGCGGGAACAAGCTGGCGGCCTTTCGAGCGCAGTTTGGGGAAAATTTCTGTTATATCGGCAACGCGCAGCCTGATATGGAGCTTCTGGCCGCCTGCCATTTGCCGATGGTGGCGAATCCTGACCGTGCGCTGCGTTGGGGGATGAAGCGGGCCGGTACGATTGCAGCCGCAAGCTTCGACGACCGTGTTCCCGCGTGGCGGAGCTGGCTGCAGGCGATTCGGCTGCATCAGTGGGCGAAGAACACGCTGATCTTCATTCCGCTGCTGCTGGCGCACCTGTGGAATCCGAGCACGTTCGGTGGAGCGATCACCGCGTTTCTGAGCTTCGGGATGTGCGCGTCGGCGACCTATATCGTCAATGATCTGCTGGACCTGGAGGCCGACCGGCGGCATCCGCGGAAGCGCCGCAGGCCGTTCGCGGCGGGCGATCTCTCGGCTATCTCGGGCGTGGCCGTGGTTTGTCTGCTGATGCTTGGCGCGCTGGCGCTGGCGCTGGCGGTGCCGCACGTTGTCGCGGCGCTGCCGGGCACGGGCGGGCTTGCGTATCCGTACAAGTTTCTGGAGTGGCTGGGCTTCTATGCGGCTGTGACGCTGACGTACTCGCTGTATCTGAAACGGAAGCTGCTGCTGGATGTATTCGTGCTGAGTGGTCTATATACGGTGCGCATCCTCGCGGGCAGCGCTGCTACGGGGGTTCCGGTTTCGGCGTGGCTGGCGGGCTTTAGCGTGTTCTTCTTCCTGTCGCTGGCGTTTGTGAAGCGCTTCAGCGAGCTGGAGAGCCTGCGCGAACGGGGCGGGTCGGTGACCAATGACCGCGGCTACTTCGTCAGCGACCTGGAACAGTTGCGTGCCCTCGGCACAGGCGCTGCATACGCCTCCGTGGTGGTGATGACGCTGTATATCAACAATACGGAGACGAAGGCGCTGTATCACCACGTGACCCGGCTGTGGCTGGCGGTGCTGGTGCTGCTGCTGTGGTTGAGCCAGGTGTGGATGCTCGCCAGCCGCGGCGATATGCATGATGATCCCGTCGTGTATGCGATTACCGATAAGCGGAGCCTGCTGCTCGGCGTGCTGATGGTCGCCGTGGTCTGGTGGGCTCTTTAGGGTATAGGCCGCGCATTCATTTATCCTGAACGTTCGACATCATGAGTGCAGCTATTCCAGAACTGAAGCAGTATGACGAGGCCGAGCTCGATCGCGTCTTCGCCGAACTCGAGGCCGAAGTCGCAGCGCAGACGCGCGCGCTCACCAGCGATGAGGCGATGGAGGCATTCCGCCTGGAGTGGCTGGGGCGCAAGCAGGGGCGGCTTGGGCAGCTCAGCGCCGCGTGGCTGAAGTCCGCGCCGGTGGAGGCGAAGAAGTCGCTGGGCGTGCGGTTCAACAAGCTCAAGGCGCGGATCGAAGCGGCCCGCTCGGCGAGCTCGGCCGCAGAGACGAAGCCGGCAGTGGCGGGGCTGGATGTGACGCTGCCGGGCACGGCGCAGCGCATCGGGGCGGAACATCCGCTGATCCGCACGATGGCGGAGATCGTTTCGGTGTTCCAGCGCATGGGGTATTCGGTCGGGTTGGGGCCGGAGGTCGAGAATGACTTTTACAACTTTGAGGCGCTGAACTTTCCGCCCAACCATCCGGCGCGCGACACGCAGGACACGCTGGTGGTTGCGGGGCAGGAGTCGAAGCCGCTGCGCGAGCGGCTGCTGATGCGCACGCACACGTCGCCGGTGCAGATTCGATCGATGCTGGAGCAGGCTCCGCCGCTACGGCTGGTGATTCCCGGCAAGGTGCATCGCAATGACGCCGCCGATGCGACGCATTCGCCGGTCTTCCACCAGGTGGAGGGATTGTGCGTCGACACCAATATCACCTTCAGCGACCTGAAGGGGACGCTCGACCACGCGATGAAGGCGTTCTTCGGATCGGCGGTGAAGACGCGGTTCTTTCCGTCGTTCTTTCCGTTCACGGAGCCATCCGCCGACGTGCAGATCTCGTGCATTTTTTGTGGCGGCAAGGGGTGCCGCAAGTGCAAGCACTCGGGCTGGATTGAGCTGCTGGGCTGCGGGATGGTCGACCCGGCGGTGTTTGAGTCGGTGAATCAGCGGCGCATCGAGATGGGCCGCGAGCCGATCTATGACACGCGCAAGATCAGCGGGTTTGCGTTTGGCATGGGCGTCGATCGGATTGCGATGATGAAGTATGGGATCAGCGATATCGGCCTGCTGTACTCGGGCGATATGCGGTTTTTGGAGCAGTTTGCGTGAATATTCTGACGAAGTGGCTCCGTTCGTATCTGCCTGAGCTTCCAGTGGATGACCGGCAGCTTGCGGAAGATCTTACGCTGCGCGGCATTGCCGTGGAAGGTGAGTTCGATGCGGCCTGTGGTGGACGTCTGTACGAGATGGACATCACCACCAATCGCGTCGATGCGATGAATCATTACGGCGTTGCGCGTGAGGCTGCGGCGATCTATGATCTCGCGCTCGCTCCGCTCGCAGAGCATCTTGGCGCGGCGGTTGCGGAGACGAAGCGGGGCGAGGCTTTCCCGGTTCGCATTGAGGCGAAGGACCTGTGCGGACGCTTTACGGCGCGGGTGATTCGCGGCGTGACGGTGGGACAGAGCACGGGCCAGATCGCAGAATATTTTGCGGCGCTGGGACAGAAGCCAATCTCCGCGCCGGTCGATGTGACCAACTTCGGCTGGCTGGCGATGGGGCAGCCCACGCATGTCTTCGACCTGGATACGATCGTCGGCGGCATTGTGGTGCGGCGCGCGCACGCGGGCGAGAAGCTGCAGCTGCTGGATGGGACAGAGCGGACGTTAGTCGCAGAGGATTTGGTGGTCGCGGACGAGGTGCAGGCGCTGGCCCTCGCGGGAGTGATGGGCGGTTGGGAGTCGCGCGTGACCGAGGCGACGAAGAACATTCTCGTGGAGGCGGCGTGGTTCGATCCGGCTGCGATTCGCGCGAGCTCGCGGCGGCATGGTTTGCATACGGACGCGAGCCATCGGTTTGAGCGCGGTGCGGACTTCGATGCGGCTCCGCTGGCGAATCATCTGGTTACGCGCATGGTCGTCGAGCAGAGCGGCGGCGAGGTTGTCGGGCCGCTGGTGGATGTTGTGATTCCGGAGATTGCCGCGAAGACCGCGGAGCGCGCGGCGATTTCGCTCAAGGTGAGCGAGGTGCAGCGGCATCTGGGGACGACGGCTGATGGCGAGGGAATTAGCGAAGCTGTCGTGGCGCAGTATCTGGGTGCGCTCGGATGTGTGCTGACGCAGACGGCGGCAGGTGAGTACGCGGTGAAGCTGCCGAGCTGGCGGCTGGACCTCGAACGCGAGATCGACTTGATCGAAGAGGTTGCGCGCGTGTACGGGTACAACCGGTTTGCGGACACGCTGCCGAGCTTTGCGGGTGCGGTGCGCGAGTTGCCGCACGCACAGCAGGAGGCGGCGATTCGCGAGACGCTGCGTGCGCTGGGCTTCACGGAGGCGATCTCGAGCACGTTTACCTCTGCGGAGGAGGCGGCGACCTTTGGTGAAGCGGGCGGCGAAGCGGGCGGCGAGGGGGCGGTTGCGATCGGCAATCCGCTGAGCGCGGAAGCGGGCATGCTGCGGCCGTCGCTGGCGCCGGGAATGGCGACGATGCTCGCGCATAACCTGCATCGCGATGTGCGCAGTGTGCGGCTCTTTGAGCTGGGCACGGTGTTTGCGGGGTCTACCGCTAAGGTGAACGAGAAGGCTGGTTTGGCGCTGGGTGCGACGGGTTCGGCGGTGGCGACCGCGGTGTATCGTTCTGGTCTTTATGAAGACCGGGATGCGCTGTTCTACGAGACCAAGGGTGCGATTGAAGCGCTGCTGGCGAAGTTCGATGGTGCGGTCAGCTTCGATACGGGTTCGCTGCCTGTTTGGCTGGCGGCGGGCCGTGGCGCGCGCGCGTTGCTCGAGGGCAAGCCCGTCGCGGTGTTCGGTGAGCTGAGCGCTGCGGAGCTGCAGGCGCGCAAGCTGCGGCAGCCATGTGTGATTGCGACGATCGACGCGCAGACATTGTTCCAGACGGCGCTGCGTCAGCCGGCATCGCGGGAGCTTTCGCGCTTCCAGGCGGTGGAGCGCGACTTCTCATTTGTCTTCCCCGATGCGGTTACATGGGCGTCGATCGACGGCACGCTGCGCGGTCGGAGACTGGGAGAGCTGCGGAGTGTGCGGCCGGTTGAGATATTCCGTGATCCGAAGGGGAAGGCGATCGCTGCGGGATCGTATTCGCTGCTGTTGCGCGTGGTGTTTCAGTCCAATGAGCGGACTCTGGCGGAAGAGGAGATTACGGGCTGGACGGAGTGGATCGTCGCGCAGCTTAAGGGGCTGGGCGGCACGCAGCGAGCGTAAGCGATCTTCGCACGAAGGGGATCGATTCCAGCGAGCGGAGTTGCAAAAAGGGGACTCAGGGAGATTCCCCCTGGCGTGTGCACAGCAAAATCCTCCACGTGGCGTCCTATACTTCGATGAGACAGGAGCGTAACTGCGCCCTGAAGGAGTAGCACATGGGATCCGCAACTATCAGTGTCGATGAGTTTCAGGCGCTGGAGCAGAAGGTGCTCCAGACCGTCGAGCTGATCAAGAGAGAGCGCGAAGCCAGAGCTTCGGCAGAGGCAGCATGCGCTGCTGCCAAGGCGGAAGTGGCCGACGTACAGGCTGAGCTTGCCGCAGCCAGGGCAGAGGGTGCGGCTGCGCAGCAGGAGCTCGCTGCGCGCGGCGAGGAGATTGCTTCGGCAGAGGCAGCATACGTTGCTGCCGAGTCGGAAGTGGCCGCCGCGCAGACCGAACTCCAAAGCCTGCAGCGCGAGCGCGAGGCCGTACGGCTGCGCGTGGAGAAGATGCTGGCGAGTATCGAAGAAGTGCTTTAGAGAAATGGATTTGTAGCCGGGTCAAGGGTCGGTTCGACAACAGGCAGGAGTCGTAGTGGCAGAGACGCAGCAAAGAAGTGCGGCGGAGATCTCGCGAGCAGAGCTGGAGGCTTGCGAGTCCGGAGCCGTTGTCGTCGATATTTACGATCAGATCTATCAGCTTCGCGGATCCGATCCGGGATACATCGAGCGGTTGGCGTCGGTGGTGGACTCCAAGATGCGCGCGGTTTCGGCGCACGGCGCTACGGTGGACTCATTGCGCGTGGCTGTACTGGCTGCGCTCAATATCGCCGATGAGCTGCTGGTACTGCGTTCGCGCTGCGAGGTGCTCACGGCGACGGTGGAGGCCAACTGCCAACAGGCGGCGCAGAGCGCGATGCGCTCCCGGGCGGGCTCGTTGATGGGGATGCTGGACGCTGTGCTCGAAGAGCGCAAGGCTGGCTGACGCCGAGCGCAGGGCTGGCTGACGCCGAACGCAGGGCTGGCTGACGCCGAACGCAGGGCTGGCGTGCGCTGCCAGGTGAGACCGATGCATCCTGAGAAATCTTCTTGATCTGGTGATTGTCCTGCTGGATCATAGATCGCACGCGAACGCGTGCGTTTCCTCAGGAGCGTCTTCATGTCGATAAAACCAGGTGCTCTTTGCGCTGCCGTCGGGCTACTGGCTCTACCGGCAGCGCTGGCCCATGCGCAGGCTGCTGCGTCCGCGGCTGACGACTACCGCACGAATCCAAAGTTTATTGCTGCGCGGTGAAGGAAGCGAGGCAAAGGAACAGGCCCGCGAAGCCAGGGCTCGTCCCATGGAGCGACAACGGCGCCGGCGGGAAGTTGATGAGACGCAAGGGGCGGGTTGCGTAATATGCGACTCCCCGATAGCATCCAAGGCAGAGACCGGCCTGCAAAGCAGGTACGGGGAATACCGCAGGTTGAACCAATACTCATTGAACAGGGTTCCAGCTCGTATACATGGCTCGGTGTGCTAGGTCCGCCAGTCCGGAAAGCCTAAAGAGCCACGGCTGGGGCCCACCGCTTAACGCGGGTTCACCTGCGCCTCGCCGTACGGCCCAGTGGGTCGGTCTTTACATCTCTCTCGCCGCTCGCCCGGGGCGCAGGCCAAAAGGGCCGCGTATGCTGGAAGATGGTGAACTTTCTCCTCCAGCCAGCGGCGATCTTGTTTCCAGGCCCGATGGGTCTGGGGCCGCTGTGGGTGTCCGTGTATGGGGTGTTCGCGGCGGCGGGGCTGATTGCCGCACTCTTGCTCAGCCAGCGAACGGCAAGATTTGCGGGTCTTGTGGCTCAGCAGCTCTGGGATGCGAGCCTGTTCGCCGTCGTGGCTGCCTTTGTGATTTCGCGGCTGCTGCTGATTGCGCGCGATCCGGAGGCGTTCCTGAGCGTTCCATTCAAGGTGCTCGCATTGCCGTCGTTCACGTATGGCGGCATGGCGCTCACGGCTTTGGCGGTGGCGGCGTACTTGATGTGGAAGAGACTGCCGGTGCTGGCGGTGCTGGATGCGTGGGCTCCTTGTGCGGCGCTGCTGGCGGCTGCGCTGAGCCTGGGACACTTTTTCGAGGGCACGGATGCAGGCATGCCGACGCGCCTTCCGTGGGGCATGCCTATGCCGGGCATGGGCCGCGTGCAGCCGGTGCAGATCTATGCGGCTGCGGCGTCGCTGGTGCTGCTGGCGGTGCTGCTGAGGATGCTGCAGCGCAGGCTGCGCGCTGGCGTGGTCGCCGGCGTTGCGCTGGTTGCTGGCGGAGCGGTGACTTTTCTGCTCGACATGGTCATGCAGCCAGCCGAGAGCGGAAGCGGTGCGTGGCTCGATCCGGCGCAGTGGATTGCGCTTGGGGCGATGGTGGTGGGTACGTTGATGCTTACATTTTTGAAGGAGTTTGTTTAGATGCCATCGCAGAATATGTTGCCCAAAGGGAAGAGACGCCAGACAGTGAAGCACGAGTACCGGGCGCAGCGGACGCTGGCGCAGGAGCGTGAGGCAGCGTTGCGGGCCGCGGGGCAGCCTGAAGAGGAGGCGGTATCGGGACTCCACGACACGGCAGAGTTCACGCCGTCGAGTTCGCCGTTTGCCGGGAATCCGGGGCTGGTGACCAGTGGGCCGAGTGGGGGCAAGCATCCGCAGGAAGAGCAGTCGGCGCGGCGCTACCCGGCGCCGAAGGTGCATGTGGAGGAGCGGGAGATACAGGTGCTCGACGACCTGGAGGCCGAGGGCGGGGTGCGCAGCTTTGCGGCAGAAGCGGCGGCGGCGGGCATGCGGCTGGATGCGTACCTGGCGAAGGCCATTCCGGAGATCAGCCGGGCACGCGTTGTGCTGCTGATCGATGGCGGACAGGTGACGGTGAACGGCGAGCCTGGCCGCGCGAAGCAGAAGCTCAAGGGCGGAGAGCTGATCGAAATTGAGGGCGATCCGCGGCCTGCGCCGCTGAATGCGACTCCCGAAGATATTCCGCTGACGATCGTCTATGAAGATGATGACCTCGCGGTGGTCGATAAGACGGCTGGAATGATGGTTCATGCCGGCTCGGGAGCGCCGGAGCACAATCGCGGAACGCTGGTGAATGCGCTGCTGCACCACTTCGGCGCCGACTCTTCGCAGGTTGGCGGCGGGCTGAGCCAGGTTGGCGGCGCGTTGCGGCCGGGCATCGTGCATCGGCTGGACAAGCAGACGAGCGGGCTGATCGTCGTGGCCAAGAACGACGTTACGCACCGCAAGCTGGGCGAGATGTTCTCCGAACACCGGATGCGCAAGACGTACGTCGCGCTGGTTCACGGGGAGGTGAAGGGCGAGGAGGGCACGATTCAGCTGCCCATCAGCCGTGACCTGGTGCGGCGGATTCGGATGACAACGAAACGCGGGGGCGGAAGGAGCGCGGTCTCGCACTGGAAGGTGCTGGAGCGCGTGAATGGAGCGTTCGGCAAGTTCACGCTGGTCGAGGTGCGCATCGAGACGGGGCGGACGCATCAGATCCGCGTGCATATGCAGGCGATCGGGCACCCGGTGGTCGGCGATTTTCTGTATGGGGCGCCGCGCCGCATCCGTCCGGCGGCTGCGCCGGCTGCGGGAGCGGGTTTGCAGAATCGCCCAGCTACGCCGAGCAGCGAGGCCGAGAGCCCGTCGCTGGAGCGCAACTTCCTGCATGCTGCAGAGCTGGAATTCCTGCATCCGCGCACGGGCAAGTCGCTGTCGCTGCGCGCAGAACTTCCGCCTGAACTGACCGGGCTGCTGGAGCAGCTTCGCCAGGGCTGAACCGTTGGCAGCAAGGCAGCGCGCGTTGAAGTCGAGACGCTTACGGAACGAAGTCATAACGCATACGGAACGAAGTCATAACGCATACGGAACGTGGGGTTGGTACGATGGGAACCATGAGAATCAGCAGGAACGCGCGATGGGCTGCCATCGCGCTGGTGTGTACTACCGCCGCGCTAGCAGCGACGGCACAGACGGCACCGCAACCGTTGCCGCCACAGACCGCGCCGCCACAGACCGCGCCGCCACAAGCATCGGCCACACCGACGTCACCAGCACCTGCTCCGCAGGAAGCGGAGCCGATGCCGCAGCGCGCGGATGGCTCGCAGGCGACGGAAACCATCCAGCTGTTCTCGCGCGAGGTCGACCTCCTCTTCACGGTCACCGACAAACATGGCAACTTCGTTACCGGGCTGCAGCAGCAAAACTTCAAGCTGCTCGATGACGGCCGGTCGCCGGAGCGCGTGATCCGCTTTATGCAGCAGACGAATCTGCCGCTGCGGTTGGGCATCATGATCGATACGTCGAGCTCCATCCGCCAGCGGTTTCCGTTCGAGCAGCAGGCGGCCATCGACTTCCTGCTACAGGTGATGCATCCGGTGGACCGCGCCTTCGTCGAGGGCTTTGACGTCCAGACCGACATTGAGCAGGGCTTCACCAATCGCGTCGACCTTCTCGACACCGGCATCAGCAAGCTGCGGCCCGGCGGCGGCACCGCACTTTTCGATTCGCTTTACAAGACGTGCCGCGACCAGATGCTGACGTTGCAACAGACGACGGATGTGCGCAAGGCGCTGGTGCTGGTCTCGGACGGCGATGACGACTATAGCCGGGCCACCGAGTCGGACGCCATCAGGATGTGCCAGCGCGCGCAGACCATCGTTTACACCATCAGCACCGATACCAGCCCCAGCAAGGACAAGGGCGACGATGTTCTAACGAGGATCTCCAACGCGACGGGCGGACAGACGTTCTTCCCGACGCGCATCCAGGAGGTCGCGCAGGGCTTCCTCAACATCGAGGCCGAGCTGCGCAGCCAGTATTCGCTTGTCTACGTTCCGGCGGACTTCAAGCAGGATGGGTCATTCAGGAAGATCTACCTGTACTGTCCTGACACACGCTACTCGGTGCGCGCGGAGCAGGGTTATTTTGCGCCGAAGCCGCCGCAATAGAGGCGGGCGCAACTTTTCCGGGACGAACCCGGTCTATGCACACAGCGAGGTTTCCATGAAGTTGAGTGTCTGCCGCACCCTGTTTGCCCTGGTTCTTACTGCGCCGATTGCCGCGCTTGCACAGCAGCCTGCGGGCGTCGACGAGGCGCTCAAGAACATGACCTCGGAGCATGCTACCCACACCGCCTTTACGCTCGATCACGATATGCTGCAGTCGGCCGCTGGCTTTCTGAAGGACGGATCGGGGCCACTGGCGGAGCTCAATAGCATCACGATCGAGAACTACAGGTACCACGAGCCGGCGTTCTATATCCCGGAGAGCATGCACGCGCTGGTGGCTGCATTCAATGCTGCCGGATGGAAGCACCTGGTGGATCAGCACGCCGCGCCGAGCGCCGCTGCCGCACCGCACGGGCCGCTCACCGATCTCTGGCTGCACTTCAGCGGCTCGGACATCGACGGCGTGACGGTTGTGGTGCGAGCGCCGCGGCAGATGAGCGTGATCGAGGTCGCGGGCGATCTGCGGCCGCTGGATCTGGTGCATCTGGGCGGGCACTTTGGGATTCCGAAGGTGGACCCGGGCGCTGTGATGGTGCCTGCGGCGTCGGGGAAGTAAGTGCGGGTTGGACGAAAAGCGTACCCCAGAGGCTAAAGCCCTCTCTTTGACCGCCTATGAGACCCGAGGCTAAAGCCTCGGGGTACCCTTACCAGCCGTAGCGTTCGACCTCGCCGAGCAGGGCGAGTTTGCGATCGGGCTGCAGGAAGCTGGCTTCGATGGAGTTGGCGGCGATCTCGCGCAGCTGGTCGAGAGGGAACTCGAAGGTGCGGTGGGCAAGGAGATATTCGTCGAGCAGATTGGCTCCGAAGAAGGGCGGATCGTCGGAGTTGAGCGTGACCATCAGGCCTTCTTCGTAGTAGCGGCGGACGGGATGGTCTGGAATTTCAGGGTGACCGGGGAGTGCGGGACAACAGCCGGTGCGGAGGTTGCTGGTGACGTTCAGCTCCAGCGGGATCTGGCGCTCGGCGAGGACTTCGATCAGGTCGGCGTCCTCTTGTGCGGTGAGTGCATGGCCGATGCGCTCGGCACCGATGTTCAGGGCTGCCCAGATGCTCTGCGGACCGGTGGATTCGCCGGCGTGACAGGTGAGGTGCAGGCCAGCGGCCTTGGCTTCGGCGAAGAGCTCGCGGAATTCGTGCGCTGGGCCGCGGGCTTCATCGCCGCCGATGCCAATGCCGACGACACTGGGGTACTGGTGCTGGAGTTCGGCGGCCTTGGTGAAGACGCGGGCACATTCCTCCAGGCCGAAGTGGCGGACGGCGTCGATGATCCAGAGCAGCGAGAGGCCGAAGTCGCGCTCGCCGCGCTCGCGGCCGCGCTCGATGGCGGCCATCACCGCGTCGACGTCGAGGCGCGCGAAGTGGTAGAGGATGCCGATGGAGATGTAGGCCTCGGCGTGGCGAACGCCCTGCGCAGCGAGGTCGCGGAGCATGTTGTAGGTGATGGTCTCGTAGTCGGCGGGGGTGTGCAGGCGCTCGGTGACGGCCTTGAAGCTCACGAGGAAGCTGGGGAAGTCGGTGTAGGTGTAGACCTGGCGTGCGGCTTCGAGGTTGAGCGGGTGGGGGTCGTTGCGGAGGGAGAGTTCGACCAGCGTCTCGGGTGTGATGGAGCCCTCGAGGTGCAGGTGGAGCTCGGCCTTGGGAAGGCCGCGAAGCCAGACTTCGGGGTCGGGTGGAAAGGTGGGTTGGATTCGCCGGGTGCGGGCCATCGTTCCAGTGTAGTCAATTGCGTTGCGGGAGGCGGAGAAGTGGCTGCCGGAACGATGGGCGATGGGGGAAGCATGATGAGCTTGCGCCGCCCGGCCGTGAGGAAGGTGGATATGAACAATCTTGTTCCTTGTGGGGGCTATCCTGGCTAGAACCTTATGGCTTGTTATTTCCATTCATCGGTTGCAGAGTTTTTAAGAACGACGCCTAGCGACGTGTTAACTCAATTAACGCTGCGCCATGCTGCCGATGGCTTTGCGGAGATGCGAACTGAATTACCCCTGACATGGTGGAATGATCTGGACTCATTACGGGTGGCCATGGATCTGGTGGTCGGTGAGAGGCCAGACGCGGCCAGTTGGCATCTATTGCTGGAGTTTACGATACCCCGAAAGATGAAGCGCCTAGACGTGGTGCTGGTGACCTCCGCCGCCATCGTTCTCTTAGAGTGCAAGACTGGCAGCATAAATTCGGAGGCGCGGCGTCAAGTGGAGGAGTATGCGCTGCTATTGCACTACTTCCATAAGCCCAGCGACCAAAAGCGTCTGCTTCCGATCGTAGTGTCGCGCTCTGTGGAGCGAAATACAGTGACCCTGCGTCAGCATGAACTTGAGTTTCCTTCATTGCCCTCATACTGGATATCGCCCACACAAAGCAGCAGTTGGCATGATCTACCCGCTATGCTTAGCAGATCGGTTCCCGAGTCCACTGACGCTATTGGTGGAGATGAATGGAACGAAGGGTCTTACCGACCGACACCGACAATCATTGAAGCGGCTCTTTCTTTGCGCAGCGGACTGAGCGTTGGCGACATCGCGCAGTCCGAGGCCGCTGAGCAGGATATCGCTGATGTCACGAGAACTATTCAGGAAATCGTTGAGACGACACGAGCGGAGCGTCAGCACACGATTGTTTTTCTAACCGGTGTACCGGGCTCGGGAAAGACTTTAGTTGGGCTGAGTCTTGCGCACCTGAGCGAAAGCCGGACCGACGCGATTCATTTCATGAGCGGCAATGGGCCTTTGGTCAGCGTCCTGCAGGAGGTTTTCCGGCGTCACGCTATGCAGGAAGGGGTGCCATCCGGGCAAGCTCAGATCAGAGCAGAGACGCTAATCGAAAACGTTCATCACTTTGCAAAGGAATACACCGAGAAGGACAGAGATCGAGCACCATCGAACCACGTGGTTGTATTCGACGAAGCACAGCGGGCATGGGATTTGGCTCAGAGTCGCCGGAAATTCGCTCGCGAGGATTCGGAACCGGACATGCTCCTGAAAATCATGGAACGACATGAGGATTGGGCATGTGTAGTGGCGCTGGTTGGCGGAGGGCAAGAGATAAATGATGGTGAGGCGGGCTTAGAAGAATGGGGAAAAGCATTGTCTCAACGGCCGGTGCCATGGCGCGTCCATGCGTCACCGGAGGTTATAAATGGTGGCACTTCGACAGCTCATCGCCGTTTGTTTGGTAATGGCGTAGAACCCCGAAATGTCCAGACCAGCGCGATGCTTCATCTGAGAACGTCCAGTCGAAGCCTAAGAGCGGATAATTTGGCTGCTTGGGTCAATGCCGTGCTGGCAGGCGAAGCTGAGTCAGCTGCTAAGTTCAACATCGCTGATAAGTTTCCCTTGTTCCTGACGCGGAGCCTAAATCAGGCTCGAAATAAGTTGCGACACGAATCTCTAGGCGAGAGCCGCTTCGGATTGGGGGGCTCTTCAGAAGCTGATCGCCTGAGGGCAGAGGGTTTGGAACCTAGCGGATCGTTCCATCGAGATTATCCATGGCACCACTGGTATCTGGCTGGCCGGGACGATGTTCGATCAAGTTACTTTTGCGAAGTGTTTGCAACGGAATTCGAGATTCAAGGGTTGGAACTCGATTGGATCGGTCTTTGCTGGGGAGGTGATCTCATTCGTGAGGGCAATGAGTGGCGAACCCGTAAGTTCTGGACACCAGGCATTCCGAAGTGGATACATATCAAGAATGATGCACAAAGGCAATATAGAATAAATGCCTATCGCGTCCTTCTGACGCGTGCACGCCAAGGTACCGTGATTTATGTACCGGCTGGAGACGTGAACGACACGACCAGATCACCCACTGAAATGGATTGCACAGCAGAATATCTCCTTCGCTGCGGGGTGCGACGACTTCGATCGTAGAGTTCTGAATCGTGGCAAATTAGCCCTTGTAGAACTCGCTGCGCTTGCGGCTGTAGAAGTAGTAGACGAAGAGGCCGATGATCAGCCAGATGAAGAAGCGTTCCCAGGTGCGGACGGGGAGACCGGCCATCAGGAGAATGCAGAAGATTACGCTGAGGACGGGGAAGACCGGGCCCCAGGGTACTCGGAAGCCGCGCTTGCGATCGGGCTGCTTGTGGCGCAGGACAAGGACACCGATCGAGACCAGAACGAAGGCGAAGAGCGTGCCGATATTGGAGAGCTCGGCCAGGGTGCCGACGTCGAAGAGGCCGGCGGGGATGGCCACGAGGACGCCCGCGGCCCAGGTGGCAAAGGCGGGCGTGCGGTAGCGTGGGTGGATCTTCGAGAAGACGTCGGGGAGCAGGCGGTCGCGGCTCATCGCGAACCAGACGCGCGCCTGGCCGAGCTGGAAGACCAGGATCGAGCTGACCATCCCGATGATTGCGCCAACCAGAACGATCAGTCGCGTCCAGTGCAGCAGCGGGCTTCCGGTCTGCAGGGTGAGGCGCTTGAGGGCGTTGACGACTGGGGCGGCGTCGCCGACGACCGACTTCCAGGGCACGATGCCGGTGAGCACCAGCGCCACGCCGACGTAGAGGATGGTGCAGATGATCAGGGTCGCGATGATGCCGAAGGGCACGTCGCGCTGCGGGTTCTTGCACTCCTCACTGGCTGTGGAGATGGAGTCGAAGCCGATGTAGGTGAAGAAGATGATGCTGCCGCCCGCGAGCACTCCCGACCATCCGTTGGGCGAAAAGGGAACGTAGTTTGTGGGGTGGATGAAGTGCAGGCCGACGAAGATGAAGACCAGGATCGCAACGATCTTGATCAGCACCATGATGTTGTTGGTGCGGGCGGACTCGCGGATGCCGCGCACCAGGACCATGGTCAGGAGGATGACGATGATGAACGCTGGAATGTTGAAGCCGAAGTGCCAGCCGGGAGCGTAGATGTCTTTGCCGGCGAGGTCCTGCAGGCCCTGCGGAAGATAGGCGGGCGAGAGCCACTTGGGACTGAGATTAATGCCGAGCCAGTTGAGCAGATCAACGAAGTGGGCGGCAAAGCCGACGGAGACACTCATGTTGGAGAAGGCGTACTCGAGGATGAGGTCCCAGCCAATGATCCAGGCGATGAGCTCGCCGAGCGTGGCGTAGGTGTAGGTGTAGGCCGAGCCGGCGATGGGAATCATGCTGGCGAGCTCGGCGTAACAAAGGCCCGTGAAACAACAGACGATCGCGACGAGGATCAACGAGAGAGCGAGTGCCGGGCCAGCGCCTGGACGGCCGGCGATGAGGCCGTGATGCAGAAGGAGATCGATGACCGGCGATTGCTGCCAGGTGGCGACCGTCGAGGGATTGCCTCCGATGGCTGTGCCGATGACGGTGAAGATACCCGAGCCAATGACCGCGCCGATGCCGAGGGCGGTGATGGAGATGGGGCCGAGGGACTTCTTGAGAGCGGTCTCGGGCATCTCGGACTCGTGGATGAGCTTGTCGATGGACTTGGTGGCGAAGATTTGTCGTGCCAGGGTGCTCATTCCTCGTCGTGCAGAAGATGATTCGATCAGCAACGATTGTATGCGGGAGCAGGCGGGGTGGCGAGGCCAGTCGCAATTCGTGGAAGTGAGACGGAAAAGCGACGACGAGCGGAGGGGACTCCGCTCGCCGTTGCGCTGAAATTCCTAAGTACTTCCTGTTGTCTTTCTATTCCCTGGGGTTTCTCTATCTTTCTATCCCAGGGTTTCTCTATCTTTCTATCGCTTGGCGGCGCCGCGTGCTGCCTTCTTGACCTTGGCCTTGTTCTCGCCCCGCGCTCCGGTGCGGGGAGCCTTGGGAGCGGCGGCCTTGCGTGCAGCGCGCTTGACCTTCTTGCGCTCGATCTTGTCGGTGATGCTGGAGGTGTCTGCCATGATGTGTCTTCTCTCTGAAACTTGGGATGCGAGCTGTGCGGCTCGAGGTGCAAAGTTGCCGGCTGGAGGTGCGCTTAGAGGTGAGATTGAACTTCCTCTACAGGCGCTCGAGCTGGGCGAACTTCTCGACCAACTTCTTCATGCCGTGATGACTAAATTGTACGGTAAGCCTGGCATCTTCGCCTTCGCCCTCGCGAGCGAAGATGACGCCTTCGCCGTACTTGGGGTGGCGGACGCGCGCTCCTTTGCCGAGACCGGTGCGGCCGGTGGGCGCGGAGAGGTCCATCCGAGGGCGAACTGTATAGCCTGTTCCGCCCTTGCCGAAGAAGGCTGCGGTGTTGTCGAGCGGGCCGCTGCCGATGCCGCGTTTGCCAGCGCTGAAGCGTTGCGCTGCATAGGATTTGGCGCTGCCGCCCGTGTTCTGGTTAGCTAATTGACTCGTGTCCTGGCTTTCATCTTCATAGCTGTAGTGGCGTTCGGCGCCGAAGTCGTCGTCGCCGCCAGAACGTCTGTTGCGCTGCGGATAGGGAGTGGCGTAGGCGTTGCCGTAGCTGGTGGGGGAGAGGTCTTCGATCAGCCGCGAGGGCACCTCTTCGAGGAAGCGCGAGGGCATGGAGGACTCGGGGCTGTCGTTGCCGTAGCGGCGGCGATAGCGTGCGCGGGTCATGATGAGCGTGTCCATGGCGCGGGTCATGCCGACGTAGCAGAGACGGCGCTCTTCCTCCATCTGCGTGGGGTCTTGCAGGGCGCGGGAGTGCGGAAAGAGACCTTCTTCCATTCCTGCCAGGAACACGAGGGGGAACTCGAGGCCCTTGGCAGCGTGGAGGGTCATCAGGGTGACGTGCGCCTCGGCGGAGTAGGAGTCGGCGTCGGAGACCAGGGCTGCGTGGTCGAGGAATTCGGCTAAGGATTCTCCGCGCGAGGTTGCGTCCTGCGCTGCGTTGGCGAGTTCCTTCAGGTTCTCGATGCGGGAGAAGCTCTCGGGCGTGGCCTCGTCCTCGAGCGCGCGGATGTAGCCCGAGCGGTCGTTGAGAAATTTGATGAGCTCGGGGAGCGTGGCTGGGGCGCCGGGAGAGCGGAAGGGTGCGCGGGCTTCTTCAGTCTGCGGCGCTTCGACGTTCTGCTGACGGAGACGTTCCTTGATGGTGTCGCTGGCGGAGAGCTTCAGCGGAACCGGAGCGAATGGGTTGACGCTGGCTGATTCGGAGGGAGCTGACTCGGCTGCATTCTCCGGCGCGATGGTGCTGATCTCTTCGCTGGGGCCGAAGTCGAAGTCGAAGTTGAAGCTGGTGTCGAAGCTTGTGTTCGCGTCGTTGGCTGCGATGGAGAGCGGTGTTTGTTCCCCGGCGGCAAAGCCGAAGTCGAAGTTCTCGGCATCGTCGTTCGCGAGCGATTCAAGGCTGACGATCGCGGCGGCAGCTTCGAGTTCGTTCTCGATCAAGGTGATCGCGTCCGCTTCGGCAGAAACGTCGCTGTTCAGACTGGCAAGGAAGTCCGGGCCGAGCATGGCGCGGGCGTCTTCGATCAGCTTGCGGAAGTTGCTGAGCGCAGTGAGAGCGCGTGCGGGTAGCAGCTTGTCTTCGACAGCGCGCGCGATGGCGTCCCAGGAACTCATGCCGGTGGTGAGGGCGATGCGCTCGAGCGTTTCCATGGTGGTCTTGCCGATGCCGCGCGGCGGGGAGTTGACGACGCGGCCGAGGGCGATGGAGTCGTGCGGATTCTGCACCAGCTTGAGGTAGCTGAGGATGTCCTTGACCTCGGAGCGGTCGTAGAAGCTGAAGCCGCCCACCATGTGGTATTTGATCTGATAGCGGCGTAGAGCCTCTTCTACCAGCCGCGACTGAGAGTTGGTGCGGTAGAGCACGGCGCAGCGAGGAGCCTCGTCGGTTTCGCCGGCCTCGCGCAGGTACTTCGCGATGCGGTCGGCGATGAAGAGGGCTTCGTTCTCGCCGTCGGGGGCCTCGTAGTAGCCGATGAGCGAGCCGCCTTCGCGGGCCGTCCAGAGGTTCTTGCCCTTGCGCTGCGTGTTTTGTGCGACGACGGCGCTGGCGCCTTCGAGAATGGTTTGCGTGGAGCGATAGTTTTGCTCGAGGCGAATGGTCTGGGTTGCGGGGAAATCCTTTTCAAACTCGAGAATATTGCGGATATCTGCGCCGCGCCAGGAGTAAATGGACTGGTCTTCATCGCCGACGACGCAGACGTTGCCGTGTTTGCCGAGCAGCTTCATGAGCTCGTACTGGGGGCGGTTGGTGTCCTGATATTCGTCGATGAGGAGATATTTGTAGCGGCGGTTGTAGCGCTCGCGGACCTCGCTGGAGGACTTGAGCAGGCGCACGGTTTCGAGCAGTAAGTCGTCGAAATCCAATGCGTTAGCCTTTGCCAGCTCCTTCTTGTAGATCTCGAAGATGTGGGCAATCTTCTCTTCCATGGGGTTGGTGGAGGCGAGGAAGTACTCCTGGGGGTCGATCATGTGGTTCTTGGCCCAGGAGATGCGGCCGAGGGCTACGCGGGGCTTAAGTTGTTTGTCGTCAAGGGCCAGGCGCTTGAGGGCCTGCTTGACGACGGCCTGCTGGTCGGTTTCGTCGTAGATGGCGAAGTTGCGCGTAAGTCCTGTGTTTCCAACGCGGAGGGCTTCGATGTCGCGGCGAAGGACGCGCACGCAGAAGCTGTGGAAGGTGGCGATGGTGGGCTGCGCGAGGGTGGAGTGGCCGAGAATTTTCTCGACGCGCTCGCCCATTTCCTTGGCGGCCTTGTTGGTGAAGGTGACGGCGAGGATGGAGTCGGGCGAAACGCCGCGGGCTTGAATCAGATAGGCGATCCGGTGAACAATGACGCGGGTTTTGCCGCTGCCGGCGCCGGCGAGCAGAAGCACGGGGCCGTCGACGGCGAGAATTCCCTCGCGCTGCTGCGGGTTCATGTTTGCGAGAAGGTCGGCCACACACTCTATTTTATCGGGCTGGTTTGGTGCGTGCCGAGGGGGTGCGTTTCAGGCACGTACAACCCTGTTTCGTGCTGCGCGAGGGCAGGTTCAGCCCGGTTTCGAGCTGCCGGGTTGCTGCACGGCGGCGCTTTCGCACCAGAGGACCTGGCGGAGGATTCCCATCCAGGTCATCGCCTGCCGGTGGGTCATGGCTCCGTGGAGACCGGCCTCGCGGTGGGGGGCGGCTAGCTGCTGGGTGAGTTGGCGGACGAGGGGCTCGGAGGCGTTGGCGGGGAAGCGGCGGGTGTAGCCGGTGGCGTGGAGGACGTCGAGGAGAAGTTGGGTGAGACGCTCGCGGTCTTCGGCGGTGGCTGGAGCTTCGTGGAGGGCTGGGATGTCGACGGCGCCCTCGAAGCCGGAGCGGGTGAGTTCGTAGAGGCAGACGGCGACGGACTGGCCGAGGTTCATGGAGAGGTGGCGCGGTGCTGGTTCTCCAGCCGCGGCGCTGGGGGCGAACATGGGGATGGTGGTGAGGAGGGAGCAGTGGCTGAGCTGCTCGTTGGTGAGGCCGGTTTTCTCGGAGCCGAAGAGGAGGGCGACGCGGTGTTGGGGTGTGGAGAGTGCGGTGAGGATTTGGGGTGAGACTTGCTGGAGGGGGAGGATGGGCTGCTTGATCTCGCGCTCGCCGATGGCGGTGGTGGCGACGATGAGGGTGCAGTCCGCGATGGCTGCGGCGAGGGAGTCAAAGCGGCGGGCAGAGCGCATGACGTGGCCGGCGGCGACGGCGGACTTTGCTTCAAGCGGCGGTGCTTCAAGCTGGGCGGCTTCGAAGGGGGCGGCGTAGTCGTTGACGATGCGGAGGTCGGAGAAGCCGAAGTCCTGGAGGGCGCGCGCTGCGGCACCGATGTTGGAGGGGTTGCGCGCGCCGACGAGGACGATGGCCAGGCGCGCGCGGTCGGCGGTGGTGAGCATGAGGTGATTAGAGCAGAGGGTAGAGGGCAGAGGGTAGTGAGAGACTTCGGTCGAGATGGGATGTATGGGTGGTTCGGGCGGAGAGCGGTCGTTTGCTACCGCAAACGATAGCCCACGCTCCACCCCATCGGACAAAGAACGTCCGCCGGGGACCCCGGCCTGTCGCGCGAAGGACGCGCGTCGAGGATGGGGCACCCGGGTGGCGGCGGTGCGACGGCAAAAGCGAAACGGCTGGCGTTTCTGCCAGCCGTTTCGCTTTGTTGGGTTGGGGGTGAATCGGTTAGCGGTGGTCCTCGTCTTTTGGAGCGGGTTGGCTCTTGGCCTGCGGTGCAGCCTTGGGAGCGGGTTGTGGCCGGGGGGCAGCCTGTGGGCGAGGAGCAGCCTGTGGGCGAGGAGCGGCCTGTGGGCGGGGAGCGGCCTGTGTTCTTGGAGCGGCCTCTGTTCTAGGTGCAGCCTCGTTCCTTGGTGCAGCCTCGGTCCTTGGTGCAGCCTCGGTCCTTGGTGCAGCCTCGGTCCTTGGTGCGGCCTCGTTCCTTGGAGTAGCCTCGGTGCTTGGTGCAGCTCCGGTCCTTGGTGCGGCTCCGAAGTTCTCCGTGGGGCGGGACGCTGGGGTGGGGCGTGCACCGGTAGTGACACCGCGCTCGTTGCCGACTGGGCGGGCGGCTGCCGCGGGGTTCGTTGGGTTGGAGCGGAAGGAGCTTGGGGTGGCTGCGGCGGTGACTCCGGGGCGGCCGTGGTTGACGGTGGCTAGCTGCGCGCGGTTCTGCGCGGCGAAGCCCTGGTGCTGAACCTGCTCGCTGGTGGGCTGGATGTGGCGCTCATGCGCGGCAGCCAGTTGCTGCTGGCTGGCACGTGCCTGGATGCCACCCTGTCCACCGTTGAAGGCAACGGTCGAGTGACTGCCACCAGAGACCGGTCGGCTGTAGACGTTGGAGATGTGAGCACCGGCGAAGTTGCCCGCGGAACGGTTGTAGAAGAAGTGACCACCGCGCCACTCACCGCCCTCAAAGCCGACGCCGCCGTAGCCGAAGCCGTAGTTGATGCCGCCATAGAAGCCGACGGTCAGTCCCCAGTAGCCTTCGTGGAAGATGTAGTTGCCGTCTTCCCAACCCCAGTAGTCGGGGGTCCAGAGGTAGCCGGGCTCGGGTGCGAGGACCCAGGTGCCGGGAACCCAGAAGTAGCCTTCGTCACCGTAGGCCCAGTAGCCGGGGGTCCAGATGTAGCCGTCGCCGGGGCAGACGGGCTGCGCGTAGACGGGGAGAACGGGCGGAGCGATGTTGACGGAGAGGATGATTTGGGCGCGGGCCTGCGCGATGGGCAGGGTGAACATCGGAACAGCGATGGCTGCGGCGATCAACAGACCGCGAAAGTTTGAGCGAAAAGACATGGTCGTTCTCCTTAGTACTGGCCTCTGTGCGGTGAGATGCTGCCGAGCTTCCGAGGGTACGGGTTCGTTGGTTGAAACACGCAGGTGCTGCACATGTTGCTGCGAGGATCATCCTACATGCGAGAAATGCTGAGGATAGAGGATAGAGGGTAGAGGATAGAGTGAGTAGAGGGTAGTGTGGGGCCTCGGTCGAGATGAGGATGTGTGGGCATGAAGATTTTGATCTGCCGAGCTGGCCGAATTCAGCTGGCCTTGCATTTCTCGGGAAGGCCCCAGCTCGCTGGCCGGCCAAGAATAAGCCAGAGGAAGACGAACCAGTAGGTGCGCGCTTTGAGGCGCAGGCGCCGGTTGAGAAAGAGCGTCGCGCAGCACATCCCCAGGCCGGAGAGGGCGTTGATGAAGGTTCTGAAGATGAGAAAGATCGACAGCACGAGATAGGAGGTCCGGCTGCGCGTCTTGCGGAAGAAGGTCAGCTTGGAGCGCTGGTACTCGACGCGGGCGCCGCCGCGAAAGCGGTTGGCGGTGTGACCACCGCGGTGGACGGCGCGGGCTCCGGGCAGGTGATAGACCTCAAAGCCGGTCTGCCATGCGCGCTGGCACCACTCGATCTCTTCAAAGAAGAAGAAATAATCTTCGTCCAGCAAGCCGAGCTTCGGCAGGACGGCGCTGCGCACACAGAGGCAGGCGCCGAAGACGCTCTCGGCTGCGATGGGCTCGGTCTGCAGCGTCTTGCGCCGGGCGTGGGCGGGAGCGAAGAGGCGAATGAGGGGGAGAGGGAGAAGCTCCTCGGTGAGGGTCGGGAGGGGAGCAAAGGCGTTTTGCAGACGGCCATCGGGATAGCGCAGCTGGCCGCCGGCGATCGCGAGCCGGGGCAGGGTGTCGAAGGCGTCGGCGAAGGCGCGGAGAGCATTCTGCTCGAGCAGGGCGTCGTTGTTGAGGAGAAGGATGAAGTCGGATGAAGTTTGCGCGATTCCCTGATTGATTCCCTGATTGACCGCGCGGGCAAAGCCGGCGTTGCAGGCGTTGCGCAGGATGCGGGCTCCGGGGAGATGGGCTTCGAGAAGGTGCAGAGAGTCGTCGTGGCTGCCGTTGTCGACGACGACGATCTGCGAGGCGGGAACGCCCTCGCGCAGGGCGGAGGAGACGCAGTCGAGCAGCATGGCGCCTCCGTTGTAGTTCACGATGACGACGGAGAAACGCCCGCCAATGGCAGGGCTATCGATGGTCGTGGCTGCGGCCGGTTGCACGAGATTCACTATAAATGGCGATGCGTGCGTGCGGGGGGCGCCGTGACGACAGCGGTGGGATGGAATGCAGAGCAGATCCGCCGAACCACTACACTGGTGAGAGCGCTATGGCCGACAACTTTGCCCAGACCGTGAAGCAGCAGACCGATATCGTTCGCATTGTGGGCGAGTATGTGAAGCTGCGCAAGAGTGGGGCGAACTGGTCGGCGCTGTGCCCGTTTCATAAGGAGAAGTCGGGGTCGTTTTATCTGTATCCGGGGACCGCGAGCTACTACTGCTTTGGCTGCCATGAGCATGGGGACGTGTTTACCTTCGTGATGAAGATGGAGACGCTCAGCTTTCCGGAGGCGGTGCGGGCGGTCGCGACCAAGATGGGGATTGCGCTGCCGAAGCGGGATTTCAATTCTCCCGGAGAGGCCCGCGAGGCCGGGCTGCGCAGGCAGCTGCTCGATGTGCATGAGGCGGCGACGCAGTACTTCGAGCAGAGCTTGCACTCGCCGGAGGCGGCGCGCGCGCGAGAGTATCTGACGCTGCGCGGCGTGAGCGCCGAGACCATTGCGAAGTTCCGCATCGGGTATGCGCCGGAGAGCTTCAATGACATGCGCGACCGGTTGGGGAAGTTCTTCTCCGAAGAGGTGCTGCGCGCGAGTGGGCTGTTTAGCTGGAAAGAGCAGGCTGACGGGAGCGCTGGAGCGATGTATGCGCGGTTTCGGAAGCGGATTACGTTTCCGATTGCGAATGAGCAGGGGAAGACGATTGCGTTTACCGCGCGGGCTCTGGACGGCGCCGATGTAGACGCGAAGGCGGGGCCGAAGTATCTGAATTCGCCGGAGACGCCGCTGTATACGAAGGGGCAGGTGCTGTTCAATCTCGATAAGGCGAAGGCTTCGATTCGGGAGCTGGATATTGCGCTGCTGGTCGAGGGGCAGATGGATTGCATCTCGGTGTTTATGGGCGGGATTGCGAATGTGCTGGCGACCAGTGGGACGGCGTTTACCGAGCACCAGGTGCGGCTGCTGTCGCGGTTTACCAAGCGCGTGGTGCTGAACTTCGATCCCGACCAAGCAGGAGCGAATGCGGCGGAGAAGACGATTGCGCTGCTGGTGGAAGAGGGTTTTGAGGTGAGGGTCGTTACGCTGGAGGGCGGGCTCGATCCGGATCGGTACATCAAAGAGCGGGGGATTGCGGCGTACTCGGATGCGGTACGGGGGGCGGCGCGGTACGCGGATTATCTGATTGAGCGCGCGCGGACAATGTTTCCGGCGCGGACTCCGGAGAGCAAGGTGAAGGCGCTGAATATGCTGCTGCCACATATCCGGAGGGTTCCGAATCCGATTGCGCGGAATGATTTTGCGGAGAATGCGGCGCAGAAATTGGGGATTGAGAGCTCGCTGATGCGGCAGGAACTGAAGCAGGCGGCGGCGCAGCGGCTGGAGAGCGTGAAGGCGCATCAACCGAGGGCGGTGACAGAAGTCGAGAGGATCTTGTTGTGCGCGCTGGTGCTGCCGGAGGCGGACTCGGCACGGGCGCTGGCGGAGGAGCGGCTGGGGGCGAATCCGGAGTGGTATCGGGAGCTGGCGTCGGCGGGGGTGATGGAGGTGCTGGTGAATGCGCCGGCTCCGGAGAATCCGTTCGATGCGGCTCCTGATGATGGTTCGAGGGCGCTGCTGGCGAGTGCATTGCATAATGCGGCGGAAGAGGATGGCGAGAGCTCTGCGACGAAGGTGCAGGGGGCGCTGGATACACTGCATGACCGGTATCTCGATCGGCGACTGCGGGAGCTGAGGGTGCAGATGGCCGAGGCGCAGCGGCGCGGGGATGAGGCGATGCTGCTGCGGTTGGCGCAGGAGAAGCTGAGGCTAGATCGGGAGTTGAAGCGGTAGGTCCTGCGGTCCTGCGCGGACGGCGAGAGGCTTCGCGTGGCGGGGATGATGTGGGGTAGAGGTGAGAAGCAGATCACCGTGAGATGAGGGGACGGTGGTGGCCGGGTGGAGCGGTCGTTTGCTACCGCAAACGATACCCCACGCTCCACCCCAGCGGACAAAGAACATCCGCCGGGGACCCCGGCCTGCCCGGCGATAAGACTGCCGGTCGAGGATGGGCCACCCGGTGCCTGGAGCCGTCTCCACCCACGTCTCAAAGGAGAGATGTGGGGTACCCGGTACCCGGTTTTGTGGGTCGTGCCGCAGGTTGGGGAGTTGAAGCGGTGGGCGTTGGTAGAATGGCGGGAATGCTCCTCGTCAGGCCCGGTGCTCGCTATGGATGATCGCACCAAACGGCGGCTGTTGGTTGGGTTTGCGACGACGCTGGTGAGCAAGGCTGCGTCGACGGAGATCCAGTTGGTGCAGGTTCCGGTGCTGTTTCACTTCTGGGGCGAGACGGTGTTTGGCGTCTGGCTGGTGCTGACCGGGATTCCGACTTATTTAAGCTTTTCGAATATTGGGTTCGGCTCGGTCGCGGGCAATGAGATGACGATGCTCATGGCGCGCAAGGAGCAGGAGGCCGCGCTGAGCGTGTTTCAGAGCTGCTGGTGGCTGATCTCGCTGGTGCTGGGAGTGACCGTCGCGGCGATGTCGCTGGCGCTGTGGCTGCTGCCGATGGGACGGCTGCTGAATATCGAAACGATCAGCGAGCATGATGTGAGCTGGGCGCTGTTCTGGCTGGGGCTGGCGGTGCTGTTTGGGCAGCTGGAGCAGCTGCTGCAGTCGGCGTACCGGTGCATCGCGCGCTACTCTCCTATGGAAATTTTCTGAAGAGCTGCCTGTCGCTGGCGGCGTTTGGCGTGCAGTTGGTTCCGGTGATGATGGGCTATGGGCCGCGCACGACGGCGATGGTGTTCGCGCTGGCGAACATTACGGTGACGCTGATTCTTTGCCTCATGGTGAAGCGCGATATTCCGTGGATCAGCTATGGGTGGAGCCACGCTTCGCTCCAGGAGATCAAGCGGCTGACGCGGCCGTCGCTGGCGTTCATGGGATTTCCGCTGGGCAATGCACTGAATATTCAAGGGTCGCAGCTGGCGGTGAACTATGCGCTGGGAGCGGATGCGGTCGCGATCTTCGGGACGGCCAGGACGGTGTCGCGGCTGGCGCTGCAGGCCGTGGAGATGGTGAAGAATACGGTGTGGCCGGAGCTTTCGATTGCGTTTGGCGCGGGGAACATGGAGCTGGTGCGGACGCTGCATCGCAGGGCCTGCCAGATTGCGCTGTTTGTTTCGTTGAGTGTGGTCGTGATTGTGGCGGCGCTGGGGCCGACGTTCCTGCATAAATGGACGCTGGGGAAGGTGCCGTCGAGCCCGGGGCTGGTGGGGCTGCTGCTGGTGGTGGTGGTGTTCTATTCGCTGTGGTCGACCAGCTCGACGCTGGTGGCGGCGATCAATCTGCATGAGCGGCTGGCGATGATGTACTCGATTGCGACCGGCGTGACGGTGGTGGTGACGTACTTTGCGGCGCGGCGGTATGGGCTGTTCGGTGCGGCGGGGTCGCTGCTGTTGAGCGAGCTGATTATGGATGCGTATGTGCTGCCGTCGTCGTTGAAGATTGCGCAGGACACGTGGGGCGGGTTTATGGGGGCGATGCTGCACTATCCGCAGTCGCTGCGGCCGCGGGCGCTGGCGGCACGGTTGCGGCGGAGAACGCAGGAGGTCGAGGTGGAACTGGAGGAGGACTCGGAGATTGAGCCGTAAGGGCAATCGCCTTACAGTGGCCTTCGGTGAATAGGACCTAGAAGGCGGAGATGCCGGTGATGCTCTGGCCGATGATGAGGGTGTGGATGTCGTCGGTGCCTTCGTAGGTTTTGACGGATTCGAGATTCATCATGTGGCGCATGATGGGGTAGTCGTCGGCGATGCCGTTGGCGCCGAGGATGCCGCGGGCCGTGCGGGCACATTCGAGCGCCATCCACACATTGTTCTTCTTCGCCATGGAGATGTGCTGGAAGGCCGCCTTGCCCTGGTCCTTGAGACGGCCAACCTGGAGGGCGAGGAGTTGCGCCTTGGTGATCTCGGTGATCATCCAGGCGAGCTTTTCCTGCACGAGCTGGTGGCTGGCGATGGGCTGATTGCGGAATTGCTTGCGCTGCCTGGCGTATTGCAGGGCGACGTCGTAGCAGGCCATGGCCGCCCCGATGGCTCCCCAGGCGATGCCGTAGCGGGCCTGGCTGAGGCACGCCAGCGGAGACTTGAGGCCGTCGGATTTGGGTAGAAGGTTCGCCGCCGGAATGCGCACGTCCTGCAGGGAGAGGCCCGACGTGACCGAGGCGCGCAGAGACCACTTGCCGTGGACGTCCTTGGCGGAGAATCCGGGGCGATCGGTTTCGACCAGGAAGCCGCGAATGCGCAAGTCGGGATTATTAGCAGCGGCGCCATTATCAGGAGCGGCGCCGGGGGCAGAGGAGTCGTTGGGTTCTTCGAGCTTGGCCCAGATGATGGCGACGTCGGCGATGCTGCCAGAGGTGATCCACATCTTTTCGCCGTTGAGGATGTAGTCGTCGCCATCTTTGCGGGCGCGGGTGCGCATGCCGCTGGGGTTGGAGCCGAAGTCGGGTTCGGTGAGACCGAAGCAACCGATTTTTTCTCCGCTGGCGAGCTTGGGCAGCCAGAAAGATTTCTGCTGGTCAGAGCCGAACGCGTAGATGGGATGCATGACGAGCGCGGACTGCACGCTGACGAAGCTGCGGATGCCGGAGTCGCCGCGTTCGAGCTCCTGGTAGAGGAGGCCGGCTTCGACGTTGTTCATGCCGGCGCAACCGTAGTCGGCGAGGGTGGCTCCGTAGAAGCCGAGGTCGCCCATGGGCCGGGCGAGCTCGCGAGGGAAACGGCCGTCGCGGTTGCACTGCTCGATGATCGGGATGAGCTTGTCTTCGATGAAGGCGCGGGTGTTGGCGCGAACCAGAAGCTCATCTTCGGAGAGCAGGGAATCGAAGTCGATGAAGTCAACGCCTTGATACTTGAATGCCATGGCCCAGCCATTCTAGACCAGAAGAACGATGTTCTCCTGCGGGATGGCGAGGGGCGGAGTCAGTGCGCCGCCGGTCAGCGATTTCGGCTGGTTTCAGCTATGGAATGAGACGCTTCCGATAGAAACCAGCGTGTTTATGGCGGAAGGATAGGAAATAGCCAAGCAGGGCTGGGCTGAATCATCCCAGGCGAATGGGCCGGGTTGCGTTCGATTATCGCTCAGGCTGGTCGATAAAGAACTTATCCGAGGAGTAGGATTGTTGCGGTGTGATCCCGACGATCTGATGTTTGCGCCGCGGCCCACTGATCTTTTATAGCGTTCTCCGGAGTCATTAAATTATGCAGACGAGTTACAACGGAATTCCAGTGCCGACAGACGGCCAGCCCATTCAATATAACGACAAAGACGGCACATACACTGTCCCCGACAACCCGATCATTCCCTTTATCGAAGGCGACGGCACGGGGCGAGACATTTGGAAGGCATCGAAGCGCGTGTTCGATGCGGCGGTCGAGAAGGCGTACGGCGGCAAGCGCTCGGTGAAGTGGTATGAAGTGCTGGCCGGCGAAAAGGCCTATGCGCAGACGAAGAACTGGCTGCCGGACGATACGGTAAAGGCGACGATGGACTTTCGCGTGTCCATCAAGGGACCGCTGACGACGCCGATCGGCGGCGGTATCCGGTCGCTGAACGTGGCGCTGCGCCAGTTGATGGACCTGTACCAGTGCATTCGCCCGGTGAAGTACTATGCTGGCGTGCCGAGCCCGGTGAAGCATCCGGAGTTGATGAACATTGTGCTCTTCCGCGAGAACACGGAGGACATCTATGCCGGCATCGAGTTCCAGGAGGGCACGCCGGAGGTGGCGAAGCTCATCTCGTTCCTGAATGACGACATGCTGAAGGGCACGAAGAAGAAGATCCGGCTGGACTCGGGTATTGGCATCAAGCCGATCTCGATTACGTGTTCGAAGCGGCTGGTGCGTGCGGCGATCAAGTTCGCGCTGGAGGTAGGTCGCAAGACGGTAACGCTGGTGCACAAGGGCAACATCCAGAAGTTTACCGAGGGAGCGTTCCGCGAGTGGGGCTACGAGGTTGCGGTGCAGGAGTTCCGCAACGATGTCGTGACCGAGCGCGAGAGCTGGATCCTGGGCAACCTGGAGTCGAACCCGAACCTGACGGTCGAGCAGAACGCGGCGCTGATTGAGCCGGGCCTGGACTTCGGATCGAAGGAGTTTCAGGATGCCGTGGTGAAAGAGGTCAAGGACACGATTGCGAGCATCGGCAAGTCGCACGGCAATGGTCAATGGAAGAAGAAGATCCTGGTGAACGACCGCATTGCGGATTCGATCTTCCAGCAGATCGTCACCCGTCCGGCGGACTACAGCGTGCTGGCGACGACGAACCTGAACGGCGACTACATCTCGGATGCAGCGGCGGCGCAGGTGGGCGGGCTCGGGATCGCACCGGGCGCGAACATTGGCGATGGCTATGCGGTGTTTGAGGCAACGCACGGTACGGCTCCGAAGTATGCGGACCTGGATGTGATCAATCCGGGCTCGTTGATTCTGTCGGGCGTGATGCTGTTTGACTTCCTCGGATGGAAGGAAGCAGCCCGTCTGATCGAGTCGTCGATTGAGAAGACCATTGGGCAGAAGTATGTGACGTATGACTTCGAGCGCGGGATGCCGGGCGCGACGAAGGTGAAGACCAGTGAGTTTGCGACTCGGATGATTGGGAACATGTAGTAACGGGCTTCGGCCAAATCAAGGCGCGCGCTCACGGCAATGGGATTCTGCAACAGCAGACTCCCGTTGCCGTGAGCGCGCTCTTGGTTTAACGGACGTGGCAGGGGAGGGTGGGGGCGACGTGGTTCGCGTGATGGGGGGTTTTGGTCTAGGCTGTTTGGACTGCTGTTTCCACAAAAACTCCAACGACGAGATCTCCCACACCTATGCTGAACCGCCGCTCTTCGATTGTCTTTGCGCTCGCCTTCGCCTCTGCCACGCTGCCTGTCTTCGCGCAGAAGGTCTATACCAAGCAGGACTATACGCAGGCTGAACGTTGGATGCCGTACAACGTGGATGACCTGGTGCTCCATACGATTCGCGGGGTGGAGTATCTGCCGGATGGGCGGGTGTTCTATCGCGATCCGGGGGTGGACGGGACGGCGTATCGGATTGCGGGGCAGGCTCCTGGTGCAACAACGTCGTCTCC
>Ga0224555_1001123_pt1 | contig 38871 bp, 35 predicted proteins | sample 714S23034metaG_FD_180687 | JGI IMG/M metagenome (GOLD analysis project Ga0224555, IMG submission 180687) | Peat soil microbial communities from Stordalen Mire, Sweden - 717 S2 30-34 | ecosystem: Environmental > Terrestrial > Soil > Wetlands > Peat | place: Sweden: Norrbotten County, Stordalen... | reverse complement strand
CGAAATGTGGCACAGCACCAGCGCCGGTGTACCGGATTCGGCCAGCGCGCCCGTCAGGGCATCGGTGACAGCGGCCTTGAGCGCGGGGACGTTGGACCAGTCGGTGGCCGTCTCCAGGGTTTCGCAGAGCGCGCCGCCGGCCAACAGTGAGTCGCGCAGGTAGGGCGCACCGAACCGGCCATGTTCCCAGGCCCGCGCCGGGGCTTCGCCCAGCGACGTACCGCCGTGGGCGGCCATCAGCGCCGCGGTTTCGGCGTGCCTGCTCTCGGCGTGTGCCGGTGTGCCTTCGAACACGGTGATCGCCAGGCAGCCGCCGGTGATCGTGTTCTCGCCGATCGATTCGGTGGTGGCCAGGTTGACGCCGGTCTCGGCTTCGTCGGAAAGCCGGATCACGGTGGGGCCGGCGCCGGTCTGGGTGACGGCGCGCAACGCCGCAGTGCCGGTGGCGAAGTCGGGAAACGACCACGCCTCGTAACGGGTGGCTTGCGGTGCGGGGTGGACCCGCACCCGCACCCGGGTGATGATGCCGAAAACGCCCTCCGAACCGATGACCAGCTGGCGCAGATCCGGGCCGGCCGCCGACTGCGGTGCACGGCCCAGATCCAGCACGCCGGCGGGCGTGATCGCGCGCAGTCCGCGAATCATGTCGTCGAACCGGCCATAGCCCGCCGAATCCTGTCCCGACGATCGCGTCGCGGCAAAGCCGCCCAGGCTGGCGAATTCGAAGCTCTGCGGAAAATGCCCGAGTGAAAACCCGTGCTCGCCGAGCAGCTGTTCGGCCCGTGGCCCCGTGACGCCGGCACCGAACTCGGCCTCGCCGGATACCTCGTCGAAGTCCAGCAGCTGGTCGAAGCGCCGCAGATCCAGCGACACCACCGTGCTGAACTCGCCGCGGAGGGGATCGAGTCCGCCGACCACACTGGTTCCGCCGCCGAACGGGACGACGGCGATGCCGTGCTTCGAGCAGTACCGCAGGATCGCGGCAACCTCGTCCTCGGTGCCGGGCAGCAGCACCGCGTCGGGAGCATCCTGAGCGCCGGAGTCTTTGCGTCGCAGCAGATCCAGCGTGGACTTGCCGCCGGCGTGCAACAGCCGGTCTCGGTCGCCGACGCGACAGTAGTTCGGCCCCACGATGGCGGCCAGTGCCTCGCGGTGGCCGTTCGTCAACTCCGACGGTCGCAGTTGCACCTGGTCGGCGTCGACTTCCGCCTCGGGTGACCCCGTCACGCCCAGGACCTGGGCCAACAGCGAGCGGATGCCCTCCGAGAGGGGTTTGGCCTGGTCGGGATCGCCCCAGGCATTCCACTTCATCGGTGGCAACAGGTCGGCAGGCATGCGTTACAGTATTACATATGCTGTCAATCAGTAACGTCGCGGTGGATGTCGGTGACCGAATACTCGCCGCCGCGGCGAGCTGCGTGATCGATTTCGGGGTCGAGCGCGTGACGCTGGCCGAGATCGCGCGGCGTGCGGGCGTGAGCCGTCCGACCGTCTATCGCCGCTGGCCGGACACCCGCTCGGTGCTGGCGGCGCTGCTGACCAGGCACATCACCGCCGCGTTGGGCGAGGTGCCTGCGCGCGGAAGCGGTCGCGAGGCGCTGGTTGATCGGGTGGTCGCGGTCGCCGAGCGGCTCAGCGGCGACGACCTGGTGATGGCGGTGCTGCGCTCCGAGTTGGCGCTGGTCTACATCGCCCAGCGGCTTGGCAGTAGCCAGCAGATGCTGATCGGCGCCCTCGCCGACGATTTGCGGGCCGCTCAACGCGACGGCAGCGTGCGGTCCGGCGATCCCCGCAAACTGGCCGCGATGGTGCTGCTGATCACCCAGTCGACGATTCAGTCCGCCCAGATCGTCCGCCCGATTCTGGATGCTGATGCGCTGGCGGCCGAACTGGCCTACTCACTGAACGGGTACCTGTCGTGACGTCGACTGCGCTGAACACGGCGCGCCGCGACGCCGACCTGGCCGCGCTGGCCGACGGCGCGCCGACCGATGTCGTCGTGATCGGCGGCGGCATCACCGGCACCGGCATCGCGCTGGACGCGGCCTCCCGAGGGTTGCGCGTGGCGCTGGTGGAAAAGCACGACCTGGCGTTCGGTACCAGTCGATGGAGTTCCAAGCTGGTACACGGCGGGCTACGCTATCTGGCGACCGGCAATGTCGGAATCGCTCGGCGCAGCGCGGTCGAGCGCGGAATCCTGATGGCACGCAACGCTCCTCATCTGGTCCGGGCCATGCCGCAGCTGGTCCCGTTGCTGCCGTCGATGGGCCGAATGGAGCGGGCATTGGTGCGGGCCGGGTTCCTTGCCGGCGACATCTTGCGTAAGACGGCCGGCACACCCGGGTCAATTTTGCCTGGCTCACAACGTATTTCGGCGCAACGCACCATCGATATGGCGCCGGCCGTTCGGCGCAGTGGTCTCGACGGTGGCCTGCTGGCCTACGACGGACAACTGATCGATGACGCCCGACTGGTCGCCGCCGTCGCGCGTACCGCGGCTCAGCACGGCGCCCGGATCTTGACCTATACGTCGGCATCCGAGGCTACCGGCACCTCGCTACGGCTGACCGACCAGCGGACCGGCGAATCGTTCGACATGTCCGCCGGCGCCGTCATCAACGCCTCCGGGGTGTGGGCAGGGGAGATCGACCCGTCGCTCACGCTGCGTCCCAGCCGCGGCACCCACCTCGTCTTCGGTGCCAAGTCACTGGGCAATCCCACTGCGGCGCTGACGATTCCGATACCCGGTGAGCTCAACCGCTTCGTATTCGCTATGCCCGAACAGTTGGGGCGGGTCTACCTTGGGCTGACCGACGAGGAGGCGCCCGGACCGATTCCCGATGTGCCACAACCCACGTCGGGGGAGATCAAGTTCCTGCTGGACGTGGTGAACACTGCGCTGGACATCACGCTGGATACTGCCGATGTGATTGGTGCCTACGCAGGATTGCGGCCGCTGATCGACACCGGAGTGGGCCGAACCGCCGACGTGTCGCGCGACCACGCCGTCGTCGAGTCGCCGTCGGGGGTGATCAGCGTGATCGGCGGCAAGCTGACCGAGTACCGGCATATGGCCGAGGACGTGCTCGACCGGGCGATCGAATCGCGAGGACTCGACGCCGGCAAGTGCCGGACCCGAAATCTGCCGCTAATTGGCGCCCCGGCAAACCCGGGGTCGACGACGGCGCCGATGGCCGGCCTGCCGGAATCGCTGGTCCTTCGCTACGGGGCTGAGGCAGCCAATGTGATCGCTGTCGCCACCTGCGAGCGACCCGCCGACCCGGTGGCCGACGATATCGACGTGCTCCGGGCGGAGTTCGAGTACGCCGTCACCCACGAGGGTGCGCTCACAGTCGACGACATCCTGGATCGTCGCACCCGGATCGGATTGGTGACCGCCGACCGGGAGCGCGCCGTCGGCGCGGCCGAAGAGTTCTTGGCGCGCTTCGGCTGAGGCGGACACGGTACCATTTCACGGAACGGATCCGTATCGGCTAGGAGGCGGACCATGGAGCTGGAGAGCGGCCAGCCGGCGCCGACCCGGCGCTCGGCGCGAAGGCAGGGACGCCTGGATCGGTCCTTGGATGCAGCCATCCTCGATGCGGCGCTGGCTGGTGTGGCCGAACAAGGTTACGACCGGTTGAGCATGGACGACATCGCGTCCCGCGCCGGCGTGGGTAAGGCCGCGATATATCGTCGCTGGCCGTCGAAGGCCGTCGTGGTGGCCGATGCGATCGCCCACTGGAGGCGGCGATTGGGACCCGTCGAGCCGCCGAGCACCGGCAGCCTTCGCGGCGACATTGAGGCGCTGGTCGCAGCGGTACCTGACTTGAATGACGCTGAGCTGAGCACTATTCAGGTCATTGTCGGGGTAGCGACGGCAGCGATGCACAATCCCGTCCTGGCGGCTGCCTTGGACGACCTTGTGCTGTCCACTCCCCGGCAGGTGGTGCGAGCGGTACTGGACCATGCGGTGGCTCGCGGGGAGATACCGGCCGGCCGTGATCTGAGTCTGATACCCGACGTCGCCTTGGGCCTTAACGTGCTGCGGGTGATGACCGGGCGGCCGATCGACCGAGTGTACGTCCGGCGGGTGCTCGAAGACGTAATTTTGCCGATCACCGGCGCAGCGATGCCTTAGCAGTTGCGCGTCTCAGCCAAAGGTGCCACCCTAGGTCTAGGCGGAACTGATTAGTTCCGCATAGAAGGGGTTGGCGATGGGCGTCACGCATATCCCGGTGCTGATCGTTGGCGCCGGCGCCGGCGGCCTGGCCACCTCGGCGCTGCTGGCTAAACACGGCGTCCGTTCACTGCTGGTGGAAAAGCGGCGCGAGATCTTTATCTACCCGAAGGCCCGCAATCTGAGCTTTCGCAGCTTGGAGATCCTCCGCGGTCTGGGCCTGGGCGACGAGGTCCACGCGGTTGCCGACCGAGTTTCAGACATGGTCGTCAAGCCGACGCTGAACAGCGCGGAAGAAAAGTTGGCCATTGACATCGACGCGTTTTTCGCCGGCCTGGATCAGCTGAGCCCTGAGCCTTCCGTGCAGTACTGCCCGCAGAGCAGCCTCGAGCCGATGCTGCTCGCCGAAACCCGCCGGCGTGGCAGCGAAGTGCGCTACGGGACGGAATTGTTCTCATTCGAGCAGGACGATTCCGGCGTGACGGTGGTGCTTCGCGACCTGCGCACCGGTGAGTCCGAGACGGTCCGGGCCGACTATCTGATCGCCGCGGACGGTGTGCACAGCGGGATTAGGGAATCGCTCGGTGTCACAACGTCGGGATACGGCGCATTGCCGATCTTCGTCGTGTTCATCTACTTCCGCGCCCCTTGGCGGCGATTCGTCCCGCACCTGAGCGAGGGCGATGGCGTGCAGATCAAAAATCCAGACGTGGACGGCATATTCCTGGTGGCCAAGGACGACCTTGGCATGTTCATCACCACGTACTTCCCCGGCGAAGGGGAGACCGCGGCGCAATTCACCCCGCAGTACTGCAGCGAAGTGCTCACCAAGGCCGTCGGCGAACAGATCGATCTCGAGATCATCGAGGCTGCGGCGTGGCAGCCATACGAGCAAGTAGCCGATCAATTCCATTGCGGGCGAGTATTTCTCGTCGGAGACTGCGGACACACCATGCCGCCGTTCAAGGCCGGAGGAGCAAACACCGCCATCCAGAGCGCACATAACCTCGCCTGGAAGCTGGCCGCGGTGCTGGACGGGACGGCCGGCGTCGCGTTGCTGGCCAGCTACCACGCCGAGCGGCATCCCGTCGGTCGGTTCGCCGCTCGCCAGTCGCTCACCGGGCCAACAGTGGGCCTGCTCCGGCTCCAGGACGAGGGTCCTGGATTACCGCCGGAGGAGGAGGCGTCGATGTTCTCCTTGCTGGTCGGCTACCAGTACCGCTCGGCTGCAGTCGTTTCCGATCAGCCCGCTGCCACTGACCCAGACGCCGTGTCGTTGGTAGACGAATTGCGTGGCCAACCCGGTACCCGGGTCCCGCACGCCTGGGTGCAGCACGGCGGCCGGAGAGTGTCGACGCTTGACTTGCTCGGCCCTGGTTTCACGTTGCTCACCGGAGACGACGGTGCCCGATGGATCGGGATCGCCGCGGCGGCGTCGGCGCCCCTCGGTGTTCCGATCACGGTGCACCGCATCGGGTCCGCAGGCGATGCCGTCGACCCGGACGGGGCATGGGCGCAGGTCACCGGGCTCGCGCCTGGCGGAGCTCTGATGGTCCGGCCCGACGATTTCGTCGGCTGGCGCACAGACCAGTTTCCGGCTGACCCTGAACGCGAACTTTGCCAGGCCCTTTCGGTCATCCTCGCGAGGAGTTGACGATCGGCGACCGCGCCTGGTGACTATTGACCAATAAAGTATTTTGGTCAGGAGGTAGTCGACGCCGGACCGAAAGGTTGTTCATCCGCACCCACGTGGTCATCGCGACCAAGCCGAGGCCGAAATAATGCCCGCACCAACGGTTTCACGCGTGGTGGCGTTGGAGGAGGCATTTCTGCACCCACGGGTGTGGGAGTTGTTCCCCGAGCCGTTGCAGCGCAAGTACCAGCCCGTCCGGGCCCGGCTGAGCGACGTCGGCGCCGAGCGTATTCGTCTGATGGACGCCGCAGGGATTGACGTGCAGGTCCTCTCGCACGTTCAGCCAGGCGTCCAACTGCTCGCCGACGACCAGGCCGAGGTGGCGATCGCGGTCTGCCGGGAAGTCAACGACTGGTTGGCGGAGGCGGTCGCCGCACACCCGGCCCGGTTCGCCGGCTTTGCCATGCTGCCGACCCAGTCACCGGATCACGCCGCCCACGAGCTGCAGCGCGCTGTGGTCGACCTCGGCTTCAAAGGCGCCCTGATCAACGGCCACACCAACGGGCGCTACCTTGACGACCCGTCGTTCGAGATACTTCTCGCCCAAGCCGAGTCGTTGGGCGTCCCCATCTACATCCATCCCACCGACCCGCCTGCGCCAGTGACGGATGTCTACTACGCGCCTTTCGATTCGGCGCTGGTGCCGACCTGGGGCTGGCCCGTGGAAACGGGAACGCACCTGCTCAGGTTGATGTGCGCCGGCGTGTTCGACCGTCATCCGAAGCTGAAGATCATCGTCGGGCACATGGGGGAGCTGATTCCGTTCTGCTTCACCAGACTCAATGTCGGCCTGACGATGGCAGGGTGGTTGGGTGCAACCGAATCTGAGTCGGCGCCGATGCGCAACAACGTCGGCTACTACCTGCGCGAAAACGTCTTCATCACCAGCAGTGGGGTTTTCGACGTCCCGGTGTTCGACTGCGCCCGGGCAATGCTGGGCCTGGACAATCTGATGTTCTCCGTCGACTACCCGTTCCAGGACAATTTCGCCGCGATGGAATTCCTGCAGCGATGCGACCTTTCGCCGGAGGACAAGGAGCGCTTCGCGCACGGAACCGCGGACGAATTGCTGAGGCTTGATGATCGTCCACGCCACACCGGCACCGCGAACGGCGACCTCGGCGACACGTGGTACCGGTTGCGCAGCCGCGCCACGTCGAGAATTGGCAGGGCGCTGATTTCAGCCCTCGTCAAATAGCACGAGGGTTTTTGCGTCTGCTCGTGCGTAAGAGTTACAGCGGGATGTTCTTGTGGCGTCCGCGCCGTGCCGGCGCCTCGGCCAGCGCCGCGGTGAGCTTGCTACGAGTGTGGGCGGGGTCGATCTTCTCGTCGACGACGCCGATGTCGATGGCGTTGTCGACGCCGCCAGCCATCCGCTCGTGCTCGGCGGCAAGCTCGTCGTGCAGCGCTTCGCGCTCGTGGTCGGGTGCGGCCGCCAGCTTCTTCTTGTGCAGAATGCCGACTGCTGCCTTGGCGCCCATCACGGCGACCTCGGCATCCGGCCAGGCGAAGACCTTGGTGGCGCCCAAAGAACGAGAGTTCATCGCAATGTAAGCCCCGCCGTAAATCTTTCGGGTGACCAGGGTGACTCGCGGGACGGTGCCCTCGCCGAACGCGTGCAGTAGTTTTGCCCCGCGGCGCACCACACCGCCCCACTCCTGGTCCACACCCGGCAGGTAGCCGGGAACGTCGACGATCACCACCAGCGGGATGCCGAACGCGTCGCACAGCCGCACAAAACGCGCTGCCTTCTCGGCGCTTTCGGAGTTCAGGCAACCGCCGAGCCGTAGCGGGTTGTTGGCCAGCACGCCGACCGTGCGTCCAGACAGCCGGCCCAGACCGACCACCATCGACGGCGCCCACTTGGCCTGGAACTCCTCGAACGGCGCGTCGTCGTCGAGCAGTGCGATGACAAGCGGGTGCACGTCGTAAGCTCGCCGCGGCGATTCCGGCAGCAGCGCGTGCAGGTCGGTATCATGCGCTTCGGCTTTGCTGCGGTCGAAATGTCCCTGCTGGCAGAACAACCCGACCAGCCGGCGACCACGCTCGTAGGCGTCGGACTCGTCGTCGGCGACGATGTGGCACACCCCGGACTTCTTGTGGTGAGTGTCCGGGCCGCCCAACGAGGCCATGTCCACGTCTTCGCCGGTGACGCTGCGCACGACGTCGGGTCCGGTGACGAACACCCTGCCCTCCGGGGCCATGATGACGACATCGGTCAGCGCGGGCCCGTAGGCCGCGCCGCCGGCGGCGAAGCCGACGACCACCGAGATCTGCGGGACGTATCCGGACGCCCGGATCATCGCCTCGAATACCAACCCGACCGCGTGCAGCGCGCGCACTCCCTCGGCCAGTCGCGCGCCGCCGGAATGCCAGATGCCCACGATCGGGCTCTGCTCTTCGATGGCGGTGTCGTAAGCGTTGACGATGTGGGTGCAGCCCTCGAGCCCCATGGCGCCGCCCATCACGGTGCCGTCGGTGGCGAACGCGATGGTGCGCAGGCCATTGACGGTGCCTGCGGCCGCGAGCACTCCGGAGCGATCACGCTCGTGCAGCAACTCGAGACTGCCGTCGTCAAAAAACCTGCTCAGTCGCAGTAACGGGTCGCGCGGATCGAGCGACTTGTCAACAGCCTCAGGGGCCAAGGTCGTCATCGCAGTTCTCCTATATCGGTGTGCTCGGATCAGGGTCGGCCAAAGGTGAGTGCGACGTTGTGGCCGCCGAATCCAAACGAGTTGTTGATGGCATAGCGGTAGTCACCTGCCCGCGGCTTGCCGGCCACGACGTCCAGGTCGATCTCGGGGTCCAGGTTCACCAGGTTCAGGGTCGGCGGAACGACCTGATCGCGCAGTGCCAGCACGGTCAGGATGGATTCCACCGCGCCGACCGCACCGACCGAGTGGCCGAGCGCGGACTTGGGCGCATACACCACCGCGTTTCCGCCGTGCGGGCCCAGCGCGTTGGTAATGGCCTTGCTCTCGGCCAGGTCACCGACCGAGGTGCCGGTGGCGTGGGCGTTGATGTGGTCGATGTCGGCCGGGGTGAGGTCGGCGAGCTGTATTGCCCGCGTCATCGCGTGCCCGGCGCGCTCGCCGTTGGGATCCGGCGCCACCATGTGGAAGCCGTCCGAGGTGATGCTGGCCCCCATCAGCCGGGCCAAGATGTTGGCGCCGCGCGCTTTGGCGTGCTCCTCGGTCTCGATGACCATCAGCGCCCCGCCTTCGCCGAACACGAAACCGTTGCGGTCCTTGTCGAACGGGCGGCAGGCGCCGGGCGGGTCGTCGTTGGTGGTCGACATCACGATGCGCATCGAGGCGAATGCGGCGATCGGCACCGCCTCGATCCTGGTCTCGACGCCACCGCAGATCGCGATGTCGGCTTCGCCGAGCACAATTTGCTGCCAGGCCCGCGCGATGCCCTCCGAGCCGGATGCGCAGGCCGACACCGAGGTCATCACCCCGGCCTTGGCGTGCCGTTCCAACCCGACCGCCGCCGAAGCGCCGTTGGGCATGTACATCTGCACGGCCAGCGGGTGGACGGCCTTCATGCCGCGCGAGCGCATGTCGTCGTACCCGAAGATCATCTCCTCGGTGGAACCCATGCCGGTCCCGATCGATACCGCCAACCGGTTGGTGTCCACCTCGGGCGTTCCCGCGTTATCCCACACTCGGCGGCCCAGCACGGTGGCCATCTTCTGCAGGTAGCCCATCCGGCGGTTCTCGATCCGCGTGAGCTGGCTGTCGAATTCTTCGACGAGGTGCCCACCGATGCGGATCGGCAGGTCGAACTCCTCGACGAACGGGTCGTCGAGCGTGCGGATACCGCTTTGGCCTTCGAGCAGCAGCTTCCAGGTGTTCTCCACGTCGGGAGCCAGGGCAGTCGTCATGGCAATGCCCGTGACGACCACGTTGGGGAAACCCTTCCCCGTAGCCAGCGTTGAGAATCCGGTCATGGGTACTACGAACTCGTCCTTTCGTACTCAGTACCGCCCGAAGACCAGCGCGACGTTGTGTCCGCCGAAGCCGAACGAGTTGTTGATGGCGTACTGGTAGTCGCCATAACGTGGCTCGCCCGCGACAACATCGAGGTCGATCTCGGGATCGGGCGTGTGATAGTTAAGTGTCGGTGGAATGACGCCATCGCGCAGCGTGAGCACCGTCAGCGCCGATTCCAGGGCGCCGACGGCGCCGATCGAGTGCCCCAGTGCCCCTTTCGGTGCGTAAACCGCGGCATGCTCGCAGCCAGCTGCTCGCAGCGCGTTGGCTTCCGCCGTGTCGCCGATCGGCGTGGCAGTCGCGTGCGCGTTGACGTGGTCGATGTCCTTGGGGGACAGGCCCGCAAGCTCCAACGAGCGAGCCATCGCCCGCCCGGCACGCAGCCCGTCCGGTGCCGGCGCCACCATGTGGAAGGCGTCCGACGTGATGCCGGCACCCATCAGCCGGGCCAGCGGCTTGGCGCCACGGGCCTTGGCGTGCTCCTCGGTCTCGATGATCATCAGCGCGCCGGCCTCGCCGAACACGAAGCCGTCGCGGTCCTTGTCGAACGGCCGGGAGGCCCCTTCGGGATCGTCGTTGCGAGTCGACATCGCCCGCATCATCGAGAACGCCGCGATAGGCAGTGCCTCGATGCCGCCCTCGACACCGCCGCAGACGGCGAAGTCCGCGTCACCCATGACGATTTGCCGCCACGCGTGAGCGATGGCTTCCGAACCCGATGAACAGGCCGACACCGGGGTCATCACCCCGGCGCGGGCTCCGAGCTGCAGCCCAACGGTCGCCGCAGCGCCGTTCGGCATGATCATCTGCACGGCCAGCGGCGACACCTTGCGGGGGCCGCCCTCGTTCATCAGGTCGTAGGTTTCGACGATCCGCTCGGCGCCGCCCAAACCGGTGCCGACAACAACCGCGAAACGGTCGGGGTCGACCTCGGGGCTGCCAGCGCTTTCCCAGAGCTGACCGCTGAGCAGCTTGGCCAGCCGCTGGACGTAGGACATCCGGCGCATGTCCAGTCGACTCATCTGGTCGTCGACGGACTCCTTGAGGTGCCCGCCGATTTTCACCGGCAGGTCCCACTTCGTCACGAACTCGTCTTCGAGGACGCGGATGCCGCTCTCGCCGGCCAGCAAGCCCTTCCACGTGCTCTCGATATCCGGCGCGATAGAGGTCGTCGCCGTGACGGCGGTTACCACAACATTGGGGTAACCGCCGTTAGCAGTGGAAGGTTTGGTCACTTGCTGTCCGCTTCCAGCCTCGCCTTGACGTTGGCGGCGGCCTCGGGGTTCTCCGACTGCAGCTTGGAGCGCAGCGCCTGGGCGGCCTCGGGGTTTTCTTCCTCGAGCTTCTGGATGTAGTTGACCACGTCACCGACGGTGCGCAGGCCGGCCAGATCCTCGTCGGGGATCTTCACGCCGTACTTGTCCTCGGTCTGCACCGCGATCTCGACCATCGACAGCGAGTCGATGTCGAGGTCGTCGACGAACGACTTCTCCGGGGTGATCTCCGACGGCTCGATACCGGTGACCTCTTCGATGATCTCGGCGATCCCGGCGATGATTTCTTCCTGACTAACAGACACGTTCAGTTTCCCTTCGTAATGTGTTGTGTACTGCTGATTTAATGTGCGGTATGCGGTTGTAGGTGGAAAGGTCTAGCGAAATAGCTTGGCGGCCAAGGGTTTACAGCTCCGTCACACCGTCCAGGTCTGCGGGGGTCTTGATGGCACGCGTCGGTACCCCGCGAAGTTCACGCTTGGCGATCCCGGACAGCGCGCCTGCCGGCGGGAATTCGACGATCGCCGTGACATTTCGCTCACGCAGAGTCTCGGAGCACAGGTCCCAGCGCACCGGCCGGGTCAACTGCGCGACAAGCTTTTCTATCGCGTCACTAGCCGAGCTTACCGGTTTGCCGTCGCGGTTGGATAACAGAACGGCGGTCGGCTCCGCGATCGCCACGTTCTGCACCGCCGCGGCGTAGCCATCGAGGGCAGATGCCATGAACTCGGTGTGGAAGGCACCGGCGACGCCGAGCGCACGCACCCGCGCCTTGGCCGGCGGGTCTTCGGCGAGCTTGTCCAGCGCGCTCAGCCGGCCGGCGGCCACGATCTGACCGGCGGCGTTGCGGTTGGCCGCGACCAGATCGAGCTGTTCGAGCCGGGCTAGCACCTCGATCTCGTCGCCGCCCAGAACCGCGGACATACCCGTCGGCTCGTTGGCGCAGGCTTTTGCCATCTCCGCACCTCGGGTTGCGGCCAGCGCGACGGCGTCGTCGGCGGAGATCACCCCGGCGATCGCGTAGGCGGCGATCTCACCGACCGAATGGCCGGCCACGACAAACTCTCTGTTGGCCAACAGTTCTCGCTTCGCCAGCTCCTCGTGCGCAAGCAGCGTGGCGGCAACGATCAACGGCTGGGCGATCGCGGTATTGGTGATCTCCTCGGTCGAGGCGGTGGTTCCCAGTCGTGCGAGGTCGAGACCGCTGGCCGTCGACCACGACGCCAACCGGTCCGCAGCGCCGGGCAGTTCCAGCCACGGCGGCAGCATCCCCTCGGTCTGCGACCCTTGTCCGGGCGCGAGTAACGCAATCACATGTTTAAGAGAACACTGTGAAGACGACTTTGCGCGGTGTAAGGGATTATGAACCTTGTCTTATGTTTTTGTGGAAACCCCACAAAACGGCACGCGTTGCGACGTGAACGATATCGTGCCGCGATCTATTACCCGCTTGCCGCGGTCTCCGACGGCACGACCAGGTCCTTTTCTATCGGGGGCGTGACGGGTATCACAATGTCGCTCGCGACACTGAACTGCTGCGCCTGGTAGGCAAGGTGGCCCACGGTGGCGGCCACCCGAAGGACGTATGCGTCGCGTGGCTGGGTGGGATCGCGGCCGGTGAAGTCGGCGATGCGGCGCAGTCGATAACGCACGGTGTTTGGATGAACGAACAACTTGCGGGCGCAGGCTTCGATCGCGCCGCCGCAGTCGAGGTAGGCATCCAACGTCTCGGTGAGGGTGGGACCTGCGTCCGCCAGCGGCCGCATCACGTCGGTGTGCAACGCCGCGACGGCCGACGCATCGCCCATCAGGGCCCGCTCGGGCAGCAGTTCGCGCGCCAGGACGGGCCGCGGTGCTCCTCGCCAGCCGGCGACGGCGTTCATCCCGGATATCGCCTCGCTGGCGCTGTGGTAGGCAGCGGTCAGCATCGGTGCCGTCGGACCGATCACTACCGGGCCGTCGGAGAATGCGCCCAGCAGATCGCCGAACACTTTTTCGGTGGGTGTCAGCGGGCCGGACACGATCGCCACCAGCCAGGTGCCGTGTACGTCGGTGAGCGCGGCGCGGCCGTGCCGCGTGGCGATGTCCCGAACATCTTGGCTGGCATGGCTTTCCCGGCCCGGCGCCGGAGTTCCCACCACCACCGTCGCCGGAGCGGTGGTGTCCCAGTTCAGCGCGGCGGCCCGGGACAGCAACTCGGGACCGGTGTCGCCACGCACCACCGCGTCGACGACGCTGGCCTCCATTCGGCTGTCCCAGCTGCCGCGCGCTTCGGCGGCGTCCGCGTAGGCCGACGCGGCGGTGAATGCCAGGTCGCGGCTGTACTTCAGGATCCCGACGATCAGCGCGGTCAGCTGCTCCTCGTCGCGGGCCAGTAACGGGACGGCTTCTTCGAAAAACTCCATCGTGACCCGCACCATGTCGACGGAGTGACGCAGCGCGATCCGTCGAGCCAGGTCCTGCGGCACCAGCTCGAATGCGCGGGCGGTGTAGCTGACGTTGCTGCGGGGGTCTTGCATCCACTCGACGAAGTTCACGACAGCCGTCTGGACCACCAGGGCCACGCTGGCGCGCTGCGATGCTTCCAGCTCGCCGAAGAACGGCAGTCGGTCCTGCATCGTCGAGACGGCCTCGGTGGCCAGTCGGCCGGAGTACTGCTTCAGCCGCCGCAGCAGCGACTCCGGAACGCTGTCCAGCAGCTCGAGCGTTGACCGCGGGAGCACGAACTTGTTGTCGGGCATCCCTAAAAGCTACGCCAGTTTTCTGGTCGTTTCCGCCAAAGACCCGTGGCTAGCTGCCCAAACCGGAACGTCAGGCGCCCGGGCCGGGGTCGGAGGTTTGCGCAGGCGCCGCCTGCACGTCGTCGATCCGGTATTGGCGCGCAGCCGCCACCGGTACCGACGGGTCGATCTGACCCTCGCGTGCCAGCGCCTCCAGCACCGCGACGACCTGAGATTCGGCGTCGGTATTGAAGAAGCGGCGCGCGGCCGGCCGGGTATCGGAGAAGCCGAACCCGTCGGTGCCCAGCGTGACGAAGCGGCCGGGGACCCACGGCCGGATCTGTTCGGGGACGGCGCGCATCCAGTCCGATACGGCGATGAACGGGCCCGTCGATCCGGAGAGGGCCTTCATGACGTAAGCCTCGCCCGCCGGACGGTCCGGGTGCCGCAGTTGTTCCTTCTGGATGGCAACACCGTCCCGGTTGAGCTCGCTCCAACTTGTCACCGACCACACGTCGGCGGCGACATCCCATTCGGCGGCCAACATCTCGGCGGCTCGCAACGCCGAAGGCATTACGACTCCCGAAGCCAGGATGTCGGCGGTGTTGGTGCGGCTTTCGGTGGCCGGCCGATACCGGTAGATGCCCCGCAGCAGACCTTCGGGGTCGAAGTTCTCCGGCTCCGGCGGTTGCACATACGCTTCGTTGTAGATGGTGAGGTAGAAGAACACGTTCTCCGCGTTTACTCCGTACATGCGGGCCAGCCCGCTTTCGATGATGTGGGCGATCTCGAAGGCGAAGGCGGGGTCGTAGGAGACCACCGCCGGATTGGTGGCCGCCAGCAACAGCGAGTGGCCGTCGGCGTGCTGCAGGCCTTCGCCGGTCAGCGTGGTGCGCCCTGCGGTGGCCCCGAGCAGGAAGCCCCGCGACATCTGGTCGGCGGCGGCCCAGATGCCGTCGCCGGTGCGCTGGAACCCGAACATCGAATAGAAGATGTAAATCGGGATCATCGGCTCGTTGTGCGTCGAATACGACGTGCCGACCGCGGTGAACGAGGCGACCGATCCGGCCTCGTTGATGCCCTCGTGCAGGATCTGGCCGGTGGCACTTTCCTTGTAGGCCAGCATCAGTTCGGCGTCGACGGCGGTGTAGAGCTGGCCGTTGCGGTTGTAGATCTTCAACGAGGGGAACCACGAGTCCATGCCGAAGGTGCGTGCCTCGTCGGGGATGATCGGCACGAAACGCGGCCCAACCTCTTTGTCGCGCAACAGTTCCTTGAAGGTACGCACCGTTGCCATGGTGGTGGCCACTTCCTGGTTCCCCGAACCCTTCTTCAGCGCCCCGTAGGAGTCGCGGCCCGGCAAGGTCAGCACCGTGGACTTGTTGCGCCGCTCGGGCAGGAAGCCGCCCAGCGCGCGGCGCCGATCGAGCAGATAGCGGATCTCAGGGGCCTCCGGACCCGGGTGGTAGTAGGGGGGCAGGTAGGGGTCCTGCTCGAGCTGGTCGTCGCTGATCGGGATCCGGATGGCGTCGCGGAAGTCCTTGAGGTCTTGCAGCGCAAGCTTTTTCATCTGGTGTGTGGCGTTGCGGCCCTGGAAGTGAGCGCCCAGCGAATAGCCCTTGATGGTCTTGGCCAGGATCACCGTCGGCTGGCCTTTCTGCTCGACGGCGGCGTGGTAGGCGGCGTAGACCTTGCGGTAATCGTGACCACCGCGCTTGAGGTTCCAGATCTCGGAATCGGTCATCTGCTCGACGAGTGCCTTGGTGCGCGGATCGCGGCCGAAGAAATGGTCGCGCACGTAGGCCCCGTCGTTGGCCTTGTAGGTCTGGTAGTCGCCATCAGGCGTCGTGTTCATCAGGTTCACCAGTGCGCCGTCGCGGTCGGCCTGCAGCAGCGCATCCCACTCGCGCCCCCACACCACTTTGATGACGTTCCAGCCCGCGCCGCGGAAGTACGACTCCAGCTCCTGGATGATCTTGCCGTTGCCGCGCACCGGGCCGTCGAGGCGTTGCAGGTTGCAGTTGACGACGAAGGTCAAATTGTCCAACGCCTCCAGCGCGGCGACGTGCGCCAGACCGCGACTTTCCGGCTCGTCCATCTCGCCGTCGCCGAGGAACGCCCACACGTGCTGGTCGGAGGTGTCCTTGATGCCGCGGTCGTGCAGGTAGTGGTTGAACCGGGCCTGATAAATCGCGTTCATCGGGCCGAGGCCCATCGACACCGTCGGGAACTCCCAGAAGTCGGGCATCAGCCGCGGATGCGGGTAGGACGGTAGACCGCCGCCGGGATGGCTGTGCTCCTGACGGAACCCGTCCAGCTGGTCGGTGGTCAGCCGGCCCTCCAGGAAGGCACGCGCGTAAATGCCGGGGGAGGCGTGGCCCTGAATGAACACCTGGTCCCCGCCGCCTGGATGCGCCTTCCCGCGGAAGAAGTGGTTGAAGCCGACTTCATAGAGCGCCGCAGACGATGCATAGGTCGAGATGTGGCCGCCCACACCGACTCCCGGACGCTGGGCGCGATGCACCATGATGGCGGCGTTCCATCTGATCCACGCCCGGTAGCGACGTTCGACGTCCTCGTCGCCGGGGAACCAGGGCTCCATCTCGGTCGGGATCGTGTTGACGTAGTCGGTTGACGTCAGCGACGGGAGGGCCACCCGCTGTTCGCCGGCCCGTTCCAACAACCGCAACATCAGATAGCGCGCCCGCGACGGCCCCGAGCGCTCCAACAGCTCATCGAAGGACTCCAGCCACTCGGCGGTCTCCTCCGGGTCGATGTCGGGCAGGTAGGACGCCACACCTTCGCGGATCACCCGCACGCGGTCGGGTTCGCTTGCGCCGGTTGGATTCTTGGCCAGATCGTGGCGGACGAATTCGGTGGTCAACGCACTACTCCTTGTTTGACGGCCGGTCTGCTTGTGGCTGATCGAGCCGTCGCGGATTGACGTCTGCGGTCTTGTATCGGTGCTGTGGCCCTGTCGGGTATCTCCTATCGTGCCGCACTGCGAGTCGCCCCGCGTAGTCCCCGGCCAAGCCGGCAGAAGACGGCGTGATCGTGGCGGCCGACAACGTCCGACATCGTCACCCGGTAACGTCACAAGCTGTGCTGATCGGATGGCTCGGATGGCGTAGCGGAGCGCGGGCGGTCGGCTGCGTCGCGACGGTCCTGCTGGCCGTCGTCGGGTGCACCACGGTCACCGACGGCACGCCGGGAGCCGACACCGCGATCGCCCCGGCTTACCGGGCGTCGGTGTCCGCATCCGTCTCGGCCTCGGTGGCGACATCGAGCAAGCGGGAGTCGCAGCGTCAGCAGTCGCTGACCACGCAGGCGGTGGTTCGGGTGTGCGAATCGTTTGTCACCAGCAGCAAAGAGGCTGTCGACAGGGTGAACGACTTCGTCGCCGCCTACAACCGGGGCGGCGACACATCGGGCGTCGAGGGGCCCGCGGTCGATGCCCTCAATCACAGCGCCGATACGGTCGAAGGCGACACCAACGGCCCGTTGTCCCAGCAGTTGCGCGAGGCGCTCAATGCGTACGACGACGCGGCCCGCGACGTGGCGAAGGCCATCCGCGCGCACGCCGGGACCGACGAGTTCAATCAGAGGGTCAATCAGCTCAACGACACCAAGACCGAAGCCGTCAAGCGTTGCCGAGCGTCCCTATGAGTCGACAGATGTGGAACGCTATGTGCTATGCGACGATAAAAGGCATCGCACGGCGCGTTGACATTCGAGTGGCTTGGAACTGACAAGGAGGTCGCACGGTGGTGGCGGCGGATGACGCCCCGAGCTATGCCCGCAAATTGGGCATCGAACCAGGGCAGGTTGTCCAGGAGTGGGGTTGGGACGAGGACACCGACGACGGTATCCGCGCCGACGTGGAGGACGCGTGCGGTGGCGAGTTGCTCTTCGATGAAGATACCGATGAGGTTGTTGACGTCGTATTGCTGTGGTGGCGCGACGGCGACGGCGACCTGGTCGACACCCTGATGGACGCGATCACGCCGCTGGCCGAGGACGGCGTGATCTGGGTGCTCACACCCAAGACCGGCCGGCCCGGCCATGTGTTGCCTGCCGAGATCGCGGAGTCGGCGCCTACCGCCGGACTGATGCCGACCTCGTCGGTCAACCTCGGCGACTGGAGCGCGAGCCGATTGGTGCAACCGAAGTCGCGGGCCGGGCGCCGTTGATGCTGCCGGTCGGCTCTTTGGCGCCGGACTTCACGCTGCACGACCAGAACCGACAGCCGGTCACCCTCAGCGAGTTCCGCGGCGCCAGAAACGTACTGCTGGTGTTCTTCCCGCTGGCCTTTACCGGGATCTGCCAAGGTGAGCTTGATCAGCTACGAGACCATCTGCCCGACTTCGAGAACGACGACCGGACGGTGCTGGCCATTTCGGTGGGACCGCCGCCCACCCACAAGGTGTGGGCCGCCCAGAGCGGTTTCCTGTTCCCGGTGCTCTCGGACTTCTGGCCGCACGGCGCGGTCAGCCAGGACTTCGGCGTGTTCAACGACGACGCCGGTATCTCCAACCGCGGCACGTTCGTCGTCGACCGGTCGGGAACGATTCGGTTCGCCGAGATGAAACAGCCCGGTGAAGCCCGCGATCAGCGGCTGTGGACGGACGCGCTGGCGGCGCTGGACGCCTGAACAGGCGCGGCTGTTTTGGGGCCTGGGCGGTGCGGGCGGTATCTTGGCGCCGCACGGGCGCGTAGCTCAGTGGTAGAGCTCTGGTTTTACACACCAGCGGTCGGCGGTTCGATACCGTCCGCGCCCACCAGGATTCATGCAGCTCAGCGTCATACCGACATGACCGTGCTGCTCAACGGTGTGACGTGGAGACGGGTCCAGATCGAAGTATCCCCAGACGAAGGCCACGCCGGGACAGCGCCTGAGCAGATTCCGTCGCTCTCGCTGGCCGGCGTCGGGCTGCCTATCCCGGACCACCTCGTCAGCCTGTCGATGCTTCACCAGATCGCCCAGAAGGTCCATGCCTCCACCGACCCACCTGCGTTCGTCAACGACCGCGCCCGTGACGTGGTGGACCTGCTGTTGCTGCGCACCCTCACTGAGACGACCGGGCATCCGTCATCGACCGAGATCCGCGCCACAGTCGAGGACATCTTCGCCGCCCGCCTCGCCGAAGCAGAGGCTGCCGACGCCCCATCGCGCACCTGGCCCACAAGATTGACCGTCCATCAGCACTGGGGGCCGAGCTTCGCCACAGCAGCCGATTCCGCCGGTCTGACGATCACCCTCACCGACGCCGTCGCATAGGTCAACGTCTGGCTGGATCTCATCGAACGCAACCTGTGAGACGCGCCCACTCCTCTATTCTTCGAGAGTGGATCATGCAGGTGAGCGCGGGCCCGGGGCCGGTTCACTCCCGGCAGGAGGACCGGGACTTTCACGGACCCTTCGTGACCGCACAGCGCAGGCGCACCGTACCGCCGAGGTGGCCATGCGTCTCGACTTCGGCCGCCCCGATGCGTCGGAATACCTGGCTGTGCTCAACGGCTTGCTGATCTTCCACACTGCAGTGGCGGAGTTCAGCCGGGAGACAGTCGCGAGAGAACTCGGCCCGGACATAGCCCTGCTAAGCCGGGCGCAGGCGCTGCGAGCAGATATCAGGTCGATGTCGGAGCGGCTGCCGGCCGCGGCTGATGAGGCCTGCGCTTCTCACCACGGGCCTGTCTTCGCGAATCAGCTGCGCGGAGGCCGCGAGGAGAGGATCGGCGCGGCATACGTCGCGGCCGGATCAGTCCTCGGCGGCCGCGTGATCGCTGCGAATCTCGCTGCTTCCGGGTGCGGCGACTTTCCGCGATCCTTCTTCGCCTCCGACAGGCTCGACCTCGGCCGGCTCTGGCGTCACTTCAAGACTGCACTGGATGTCTTCGGCGAATCCGGAGCGGACTCCGCCCGGGTCATTGCGGGCGCGCTGGCTGCTTACGCGTTGATCCGCGACATTCTGAGCTGGCCGGATGCCTCGCCGGGAGCGACCTGATGACTGCCCAAGCGCATCCGAGCGCGCCGGCTCTGGCCGATTGCGCGAGTGAGCAGCTGCACCTGTCCGGCCGAATTCAAGCCCATGGAGCGCTGGTTGCCGCCGATCTGCAAGATCGCCGCATCACGTACGCCAGCGCCAACACCCCTGAGTTGATCGGGGCGGAGCCGGATCAGCTTTTCGATTCGCCGGTGATGAGCATCTTCTCGCCCGATGAACAGCAGCGGCTTGAGCAGGCGATTGAGCAGACTGGCTACCGGCCTTCGTCGCCCGATCTGTATGGAATGCCCCTGGCAGCTGCATTCGACGACAAGGTCGATGTGATGCTGCATCAAGTCGGCGGGCAGATCGTCATCGAGATCGAGAGGGCGCACGGGGACGATCAAGCCAATCTCGTCCCGGTTCTATATGCCTCACAGGCGATCGGCGAGGCGACGAGCGTGCCCGAAGTTGAGGCGGCCGTTGCGAGCGCAGTGCGCACACTGACCGGATTCGACCGCGCGATGGTCTACCGGTTCCATGAAGACGAGCACGGAGAGATCGTCGCTGAGGATCGACTTCCAGGACTCGTCCGATACCTCGGGCATCATTTTCCGGCGAGCGACATTCCGCCCCAAGCCCGCCAGATTTACACCCGCAAAGCGTCGCGCTACATACCCGACGTCGACGAGGGCGACGTCGTCGTGATTGCATCGCCGCGCATGGCCGGCACGAGTCTTGACCTGAGCCAAGCTGCGCTGCGAAGCGTTTCCCCCATCCACCTCGAATACATGCGCAATATGAAGGCAGCAGCGAGCGTTTCGTTCTCCATGGTCGACGGAGGCCAGCTGACAAGGCTCGTCTCGTGCATATCTGAAAACCCCCGATGGCTCTCGCGCTCGAGGCGTAGGTCGTGTGAACTGGTAGTCCTGCAGGCAAAACTCCAAGTCTCTGCAGCTGAACAGATCTTCAGACTGAACGATGCGGCCAGCCGCGAATCTATCCGGACCCGGCTCAGGGCAGCGATGCAGAGCGCACCCGCTATTGCCGAGGGACTCACGTCGGCTTCCGGTGACCTTCTGGAGCTCTGCCAGGCAGACGGCGCAGCTGCATGTGCGGACGGGCAATACCGGTCGATTGGCGCAGCGCCATCCGAGGATGCCGTGCGAAGACTCGCGGGCGAAATCCGCGCCGCCCGGTCCCCGGTCGCGCCCTGGGCCACCGACCGCTTGCAGCAATCGACAGCTGACTCGCTCGGTGCAGCTGGCTGTTTGTTCGTCGCGCTCGGCGCGCCGGATGACTTCGTGGTCTGGTTCCGGCGAGGCCGTTCGCAGCAGCTCCGCTGGCTGGGGGATCCGCACGCTCACTCCACTGGATTGATCAATCCGAGGAAGTCATTCGATACCTGGCTGGAGCAAGTCAGCGGCTCGAGTGCGCCCTGGACAGACGCCGACCTGCAGGCGGCGCAACTGGTGGCATATGACGTCGAATCGGCCCAGCTGAGCCGAGCCCAGGCCAAACTTGCGCACCTCGGCCTGCACGACTCGCTGACTGGGCTACCAAATCGCCGCCACCTGAGCAGCGTAATGGCCGCCATGCTGGCAGGAGCAACACCAACTGATCCCGTGGCCGCCATCTTCATTGATCTCGACTGCTTCAAGGAGGTCAACGACGAGTACGGGCACGAAACAGGCGACTGCGTGCTGCGCGAGGCTGCGCGGCGCATTGCCGAGGTAACCCGCACCGGGGGTGACGTCGTGAGGGGGGCCGATGCGGGGGACCCGCCCGCGGTCAGGCTCGGCGGTGACGAGTTCGTCGTGCTGCTGGCGGGGGCAGATGCCGAGGGCGCCGCACTGGTGGCTGACCGGATCCGTCAGTCGCTGCTCGAGCCGATTGCAATCACCCCAGACCTCCAACTGACCATAAGCGCGGCGATTGGAGTGGCGCTGGCGGCAGAGCCCGAAGAACCGCAACATCTGCTGAGACGGGCCGACGCTGCCATGTATGAAAACAAGCGGCGGCGCCCACGGCCCGCCGCTGGACCCGAATAATCAACTAGCTCCTCACGGGGCCGCCTGGGTCTAGGGCGTGTCTGACAACAGTTTCAGGTGTTAAGCCTGAGGCTGGGGTATCCGGGGTTTCGATTGCTTTCTGATGCGCAGGGCGTTGATTGAGGATCTCTTGGCGATGACCGCAACGACGAATGGGCCGAATCACGCCGGTTCCGTACGGGGTTCGAGTCCCCTTAGCTCCACAAGTTGGTGGATCGTGCGGCCTGGCAGCGAAACGGCAAGTCCGCCACGCAAACGCGACCGAACGCCTGACGACCAAACCCCCGTTGTGCCAAGAGTGTGCCAAGACGGGCAAGCACAGCCCGACAATCCGTGGACAGAGGACACGAACCAGCCGCTGAACTGGGTATTTCAAGACGCTATGGCACCGTGTGAGACGCGGTGGACAGTCGGGCTCGGATTTACACACCAGCGGTCGGCGGTTCGGTACCGTCCGCGCCCACTAGCGTTGACTGACGTCAAGCCATATCGGCAGCGGATGCTCACCCTACGAAGGGAATCGAATGCCCTCACCTCGCTGGCTGGCCAGACTTACCATCCCCGTGATGGCTGGCGCTGGCCTGGTTAGCAGCGCTGCGATTGCGACTGCCAATCCCGCTGATGACGCATACCTCGCAAAACTGCGCGCCGTCGGCCTCACTTGGCCGCCAAAGACGGAAGAGGCACTCATCGGGGAGGCGCACCTCATCTGCTACGACCTCACTTGGGGTTGGCAGCCACAACAGATTGCCGACGACATTCACGCCCACTTGGACGCGAGGGGCGTCACGTTGTTAGACGTCGGAACCATGGTCAACGCCGCACACTCGACCTATTGCCCCGGCAATGTGTGCGACGCCCCTACCCTTTGCACATGACAGCATGAACCGCGAGGTTCGATACTGTCCGCGCACCGTGCTGATCAGGGATGTTGCATCGCAGGCGGCATCAGCCACGGATCATTCGGCTCGGGATCGGCCAACACCATCAGATGGCCTGCGCCGCCGGTGATTACCGCGGGCTGACGGCGCGGCTTACGGCACCAGCACGACCTTGCCGACGTTCTCCCGCGCCGCCAGGATCCGATGCGCTTCGGGTGCGTCGGCGAACGGCACCGCAGCATGCACGACGGGCGTTGCCGTGCCGTCCGACAGCGCCGTCGACAGCGGTCCGATCCAGGGCTCGAGCGTGCCGCGGTCGTCCCACAGCCGCAGCATGTTGAGCCCGATGACGGTCTTGGATTCCTCCATCTGTTTGATCAGGTTGAAACCGCGCAGCATCGCCAGCACCTGAGGAGCCGCGCGGCGCAGCGACCGCTTTTCGCCTTGTTGCATCGCCGAGAAGCCGTAGGCCACCAGCCGTCCGCCCGGACGTAACAAGTCGAACGACCGCCGCAACGACGTGCCGCCGAGGGCGTCCAACACGACGTCGTACGGTTGCAGGCCTTTCCACCAGCCGTTGCGGCGGTAGTCGATGGCCCGGTCGACGCCGAGCGCGGCGAGCTGATCGTGCTTACCCGGTGATGCGGTGCCGTGCACGATCGCGCCTGCGGCCTTGGCCAGCTGTACCGCCGCGATGCCGACGCCCCCGGCCGCGGCGTGCACCAGCACCCGCTCGCCGGCGCTCAGTGAACCGTAACCGTGCAGTGCCGCCCACGCCGTCGCGTAGTTGACCGGGATCGCGGCGCCCTGCTCGAAGCTCATCGAGTCCGGAAGCGCCACAGTGTCGCTCGCGCCGGCATTGACGATCTCGGCGTAGCCGCCGAAACGCGTGCCCGCCAGCACCCGCTCGCCCACCCGCGTGGGATCGACGCCATCGCCGACGGCGTTGATCGTCCCGGCCACCTCGTAGCCGACCACGCTGGGCACCTTCGGCGCATCGGGGTACAACCCGACGCGGGCGAGATGATCGGCGAAGTTCACTCCCGCCGCCCGCACGGAAATCCGTACCTGGCCGGCTGCGGGCGGCGGCGGGTCGGGACGGTTCTGCACTTTCAGTACCGATGGGGGACCGTGCTTGGTGATGACGACTGCGCGCATTTTCACTCACTCACTCTGGGGGTGCGAACAATTCGAGGGCGATGCCGTCCGGGTCGCGAAAGCTCAAACCCGAGCCGTACGGGGCGTCGACGATCCCGCCGTGCTGGACGCCGAGTTCGTTCAGTCGGGCCATCCAGGTCTCCAGCTCGGCGCGGCTGGCGCAGCCGAAACCGACGTGGTCCAGGCCCACGCGGAACTCGCTGAACCGCTCGTCTGGTGCCGGACGCTCGTGCTGGTGGATTCCGAACACGGTGCCGCCGTCAAGAATCCACACCAGGTGCCGGAATCCGGCGGCGGTGTGCTCGTCGAGCACCGGGTCGGCGTCGAAAAGCCGCCGGTACCACGGGCCGGAGATCTTCATGTCACGGACCGTAACCGCGACGTGGTTGAGTCCCGGAAAAGTCATGGGTGCGCTCCATTCTGATCATTTCGCGCGCCCGAGCGACCTGCCCGGGGAGTTCCGCAGTGTGATCTGCGTCGCAATGGCGGCGTTGATGAGGCGAGCACCACATTTACTTCGGCTGCCTAATTAGTCATGCTTAATACATGACTTCGCAAATGACGCCCGAACGCACGACGTCGCTTCCGTCGAAGACCGAGGAAGCCAACGAGCGCATCCTTCTGCAGCCCTGGTTCTGGTTGGCGGTGCTGAGCATGATCGCCATCGTGTTGGTCACCGTAGCCGGCTAACCTTAGACAATCCGCCAGCCGCGGCGGGCACGAAACCGCATGTCCCACAGGTAAAGCCGATAGCCTAGAATCCACGCTTGATGTGGAATCAGCCGATCGGCCAGGCGCAGTGTGGACAGTAACCATTCGAACCGGCGCTGCCTGGATTCCGACCATTCCAAGCACATCATGGCGCGGAATTCCGGGGGCAGGAATCCTGTCGTCGCGAACAGGTTGAACGGCCCGGCAAGCGCAGGCAGCGGCCAGGGCAGGAACGCCATCGTGGCCACCCCGTGCAGATGCTCGCGAACCGCGGGGTCGATGCGCAGGTCTTCCAGCGACCGCTTCCAGTAATCGTCGAACGCCACTCGGTCCGGTGGCCACATCCCCTCGCGCACTTGGAGATTGGTACCCAGTCGCATGGCGTCGTGGTAGACGGCGTCCGCGCTCGCCTCGTCGAGCGGGCCGTACAAGAACTCGTGCTGGTCGACGAAGTAGCGGTACAGGCAGGCGGCCACCCACAGCTGTAGCGCGGGGTCGAACGCGTGGTAGGACAACGGACTTGACGCCGTGGACCGTACTTGCCGGTGTGCGGTGTCGACGGCGGCGTGGATGAGCGCGCGGTCCGACTCGGTGCCGATGGTCGCGACGGCCAAATACGTCCCGGTGGTTCGCGCCCGTTTGAACGGATGCTTGTAGACGTTGCCGCTGTCGACCGGGCTTTCCAGTACGCCGTAGCCGACACCCGGCAACGACAGCTGCATGATCACGTTCGCGGCGGGCAGCAGCACGGCGGCGGGATTCAGCAGGTCGACGACCCGGGTGGCGCGCCGCTTCATCGCGGGCGCTGCTCGCGATGAAGGCTCCATCAGCCGAGTAGACCACGTGTGAGACGCTGCCGGAGTGTTTGGCGCCACGCGGCATGCCCGGATCGTCGGTGTGGTGGTCGGCTACCTCGCCGACCTCGTGCTGGCCGACCCGCGGGCGGGTCATCCGGTGGCAGGATTCGGCGTCGCGGCAACGGCGGTGGAGCGGCTCACCTACCGCGATACGCGGTTCGGCGGCGCGGTGCACGTTGCAGCGCTGGTCGGCGCGGTCAGTCTGCTCGGCGCCGCGGTGCAGCGGCAGGCTCGCCGGTGCTCTCCGGGCTGGTCGGTCGCCGCGACCGCAGTGGCCACGTGGATAGCGCTGGGCGGAACCTCGCTGGCGCGCATCGGCTCGACGATGGGTGAGCTTCTCGGCCACGACGACCTCGAGGGCGCAAGAAGGCTGCTGCCGTCGTTGTGCGGGCGTGACCCGGCACGCCTCGACGCCGTGGGACTGACCCGCGCGGCGGTGGAGTCGGTAGCCGAGAACACCTCCGACGCACACGTGGCCCCACTGCTGTGGGCGGTGGCAGGCGGCACACCCGCCGTCCTCGGATACCGCGCCCTCAACACGCTGGATGCGATGGTCGGTCACCGCTCGCCTCGTTATGCGCGATTCGGTTGGGCTGCAGCTCGGTTGGATGATGCGGCCAACTGGGTCGCCGCGCGGGTGACCGCTGCGCTGACAGCGGTGTGCGCGCCGATCGTCGGCGGATCGCCGTTGGGCGCGGTAGCGGCGTGGCGTCGTGATGCCCGCCGCCATCCCAGCCCGAACGCCGGCGTCGTCGAAGCGGCGTTCGCGGGGGCGCTGGGCGTGCGGCTCGGCGGACCCACCCAATACCACTACGAATTGCAGATCCGCCCGGCCCTCGGCGAGGGGTTGCCTCCAACGGTGACCGATCTGCGCCGCGCCGTGCTGCTTTCGCGGGTCGTTCAGGCGGCAGCGGTGTTGGTGTTCGCCGGCGTCAGCGTCGCCGTCCGTAGCGGTCGGTGAGTTTTTCCTCGACGGTTGCAGGCGCGGCGGGTGTCGCGGGTGATGCCTGACCCTGTTCGGCGCGGCGGGCCCGCACCTCGGCGTACACGAAATAGCCCAACAGGATCGGCGCGATGACGCCGAATGTGATCCATTGGATGCCGTAGGACAGGAACGGCCCTGCGTCCAGGTGGGGCAGGCCGATGACGCCCAGCCCGCCCGGCTGATTGTCGATTAATTGCAGATACGACCCGGCCAACGGGACCCCGGTCAGCGTCGCGATTTTACTGGTGTCTATCGAATACACTTGCCGCACACCGTTACTGATGAACGACTCCTTGTTTAGTACCGGTTGCTCGGAGTCGCGCAGACGCGCCGTGATGGTCACCGTCTCGCGGGGCGGTGGGGGGATCGGCGGTACCCGCGAACCTTGCTCGGGCCGTACAAAGCCACGGTCGACCAAGACGGTGGGGCCGCCTTCGACGACGAAAGGCAGCAGCACTTCCAAAGCCGGGTCCCCGTCGGCTACCCGCAACCGGGCCAGCACCTGCTTGTCCGCCAGGTAGTGCCCGGTCGCCGTCACTCTGCGCCACTGCGCGTCGTGAGCAGATGAATCTTGTCGGGGCAAAAGCGTTTTCAACGGCACCGGCGCGGTCGTCAGAGACTGCTGGATCTGGTCGTTCTCCCACGATGTCTTGGTGTTCTTCCCCAGCTGCCACGGTGCGAGCACGCTGAAGCACAGGTAGGTGAACGCGATCACCACCACGGCGAGCGCCACCCAGCCCGGCCGCAGCAGGAACGCCAGGCGGCGCATCAGCCGTATCCGTCCTCGGCGAGTCGCTCGTCGACCCACGTGTGCAGCCCGGGTAAGGACGCCTCGATCGCCGCGAAGACGGCTTCGAAGTCGTCGTGGTCACCGTAGTAGGGGTCATCGACGTCGAGAACGTAGGCGCCAGAGCGGGGGTCGAAGGAACGCAGCATCCGAATCCGGTCGGCATCGACGCCCAATTGCTGCAGAAGAAAGACGTGATTGCGGGCCAGCGCGACCACCAGGTCGGCGTGGAGATGGTCGATCTCGATCTGCGCGGCGCTGTGGTCGGTGGGGTAGCCGTGCTCGCGCAGCACGCGGTTGGCTCGCTCGTCGGCGCACTTTCCGATATGCCAGCCGGCTGTTCCCGCGCTGGTCACTCGCACGCCGTCGTGCAGGCCGCGTTGAGTGATCTGATGGGCGAACATCTTTTCGGCCATCGGCGACCGACAGATGTTGCCGGTGCACACAAAGGTGATGTGCAGCCTCGGGTCGGTTGAGCAATCGGACTCAGACACCCAGTGCCCTCCGTAGCTCGGCGACCGTCGCGACATGCGACGCACCGCTGGTCGTACCCGGGGTGGTGTCGGCGAAGTCGGCCTGGCCGTAGCCCCAGCCGACCACCACGGCGTCGATGCCGTGGGCGGCCGCGCCTTCGACGTCGTGGCGGCGGTCGCCGACCATGAGCACGCGTTCGGGCAGCGGCTGAAGTTGCGCCAACGCGTGCGCCAGCACGTCGGCCTTGGTGGCGCGGGTGCCGTCGACACTGGCTCCGGCCACGACCTCGAAGTGCTCGTCGAGGCCGAAATGGGCCAGGATCCGCTGTGCCGTCGGCTCTGCCTTGGAGGTGGCCACCGCGAGCCGGACGCCCGCGGCCCGCAGGTCGGCCAGCAACGGCCCGATCCCGTCGAACAGGCTGTTGATCGCCCAACCGCGAGTGCTGTAGTCGGCGCGGTAAGCAGCGATCGCGGCCTCGGTGTCGTCGCCCAGCCCCATCACGGAAAAAGTGTGGTGCATCGGCGGGCCGACGATCCGGCTGGCCAGATCGCCGCCGGGCACGGCGGCACCGATGTGGCCGAGCGCGTGCCGGAAGCTGGACACGATGCCGTCCGCGGAGTCGGTGAGGGTGCCGTCGAGATCGAAGATCACCAGTTGCGGAGCCTGGCGATCTGGCGATGCGGAGACCGTGCCTGTCACATCGCCATTGTCCAAGATGCCGCGACCGGCCAGCGACTGCGTCCCGGTACCGGGCTTCATCGCACGGCCGTTAGTGTCTCTGATGTGGCGAGTCTGGATTTGAGCGCGTCGATTCCGCTCGCGGCGCCGCGCTATCACGGCGATCAGGCCGCCGAACCCGGCATGCTCGATTTCGCCGTCAACATCCGTCACACCCAGCCACCGGTCTGGCTGGTCGAGCTATTGGCCGCACGGTTGACGGACCTGGCGCGTTACCCGGGCGTCGACGACCAGCGCGCGGCGATCCAGGCAGTCGCCACCCGTCACGGCCGTGCGCCCGACCAGGTCGCGCTGTTGGCCGGAGCCGCCGAGGGATTCGCTCTGCTTCCTCACCTGCGCCCCACGCTGGCGGCGCTGATCGCGCCGTCGTTCACCGAACCGGACGTCGCGCTGCGGGCGGCCGGCGTCCGGGTGCATCACGTCGTGCTCGATGCGCCCTTCGGCCTGGCGGGCGTGCAGGTGCCCGAGGCCGCCGACCTCGTCGTGGTCGGCAACCCAACCAACCCGACATCGGTTTTGCACCCCCGCGAACAGATCCTTGCTTTGCGCCGGCCCGGCCGGATCGTCGTGGTCGACGAGGCGTTCGCCGATTCGGTTCCCGGCGAGCCGGAATCGCTGGCCGACGAGCCACTGCCCGACGTGCTGGTGCTGCGCAGCCTGACCAAGACGTGGTCGCTGGCGGGACTACGGGTGGGCTACGCGCTGGCCGCCCCGGACGTGTTGGCGCGGCTGACCGCCTCGCGCCCGCACTGGCCGTTGGGCACGCTGCAGTTGACCGCCGTCGCGGCCTGTTGCGCGCCCGGGGCGGTGGCCGAAGCCGCGGCGGGCGCCCGGCGGATAGCGGCGATGCGCGCCGAGATGGTGGCCGGGCTGCAGTCGGCGGGTGTCGACTGTGTGGACGGCCGAGGACCATTCGTCCTGTTCACCGTCGACGACGCCGAGTTGACACGAAAGCATCTGCACGCCAGAGGGATTGCGGTGCGACGATGCGACACCTTCGTCGGCCTGGACGGACGCTATCTGCGTGCTGCGGTGCGACCGGAATGGCCGGTGCTCGTCGAGGCGATCTCCGACATCGCGAACAGCAGGGTACCGCGGTGACGGTTCGGTTGGCCACTGTCATCGACGTGCTGGACGAGGCGTACCCGCCCGGGCTCGCACAGTCCTGGGATTCCGTTGGCCTGGTGTGCGGTGACCCGGACGACGTGCTGAGCTCGGTGACGATCGCTGTCGATGCCACCGCGGCGGTCGTGGACGACGTTCCCGACGGTGGTCTGCTACTGGCCCACCATCCGCTGCTGTTGCGTGGGGTGGACACGGTGGCGGCCAGTACCGCCAAGGGCGCGTTGATACACCGCCTGATCCGGTCCGGGCGTTCGCTGTTCACCGCGCACACCAACGCCGACTCGGCGTCACCGGGCGTGTCTGACGCTTTGGCGCAAGCGCTCGGGCTGACCGTCGAAACGGTCCTGGAGCCGTCGCCGACAGTGCACGATCTGGACAAGTGGGTGATTTTCGTGCCGCCGGAGAACGCGCAGGCGGTGCGGACGGCGGTCTTCGCCGCCGGCGCCGGGCTCATCGGCGACTATTCCCAGTGCAGTTGGAGCGTCACCGGTACCGGCCAGTTCCTGCCGGAGGACGGCGCATCGCCGGCTGTCGGCAGCGTCGGTGCCGTGGAACGGGTGGTCGAGGACAGGGTCGAGGTCGTCGCGCCCGGGCGGGCACGGCGCCAGGTGCTGTCGGCGATGCGCGAGGCACACCCGTACGAGGAGCCGGCGTTCGACATCGTCGCGCTGACTGCGCCGCCCGGCGACGTCGGGCTGGGGCGAATCGGCTCGTTGCCGCGGCCAGAGTCGTTGAGCGCGTTCGTCTCCCGGGTCAAGGCTGGGCTGCCGCACACGTCATGGGGAGTGCGCGCCGCGGGCGACCCGGACATGCTCGTGTCGCGCGTCGCGGTGTGCGGGGGCGCAGGCGATTCGCTGCTGGGCACCGCGGCAGCCGCCGATGTCCAGGCCTATCTGACGGCCGATCTGCGCCACCATCCGGCCGACGAGCACCGACGCGCTTCCGAGGTGGCCCTCATCGATGTCGCGCACTGGGCCAGCGAATACCCGTGGTGCGAGCAGGCTGCCGACGTGTTGCGGTCGGCGTTCGGTGCCGCGCTTTCGGTTCGTGTGTGCCCTATCCGCACCGATCCATGGAACGTCGACAACGACAGCGGGGATGACCACTCATGAAAGCCGCAGTCGCGCAGCAGCGCTCGCTGCTCGAAGTTGCCGAGCTGGACGCTGAGCTGTCCAAGATGGCCCACCGCGCCAGCCACCTGCCCGAGCGCGAAGACCGCGAGCGAATGCAAACCGACCAGGCCGCCGCCAACGACCGGCTGGGAGCCCTGCGAATTGCTTTGGAGGATCTGGATACTCAGGTATCGCGCTTCGAGGCGGAGATCGACGCGGTGCGCCAGCGCGAGGAGCGAGACCGCTCGCTGCTGCAATCAGTCGCAGATGCGAAGCAATTGGGGGACTTGCAGCACGAGCTGGGGACTCTGGAGCGTCGCCAGTCCGACCTGGAAGATTCGCTGTTGGAGGTGATGGAACGCCGAGAACAGCTGCAAGCCGGGCAGACCGCGGAGCTGGCTGCCATCGAGACACTGCAAGCCGATCTGGCGGCTACAGAGCAGGCTCTTGACGGCGTACTGGCCGGCATCGACCAAACCCGCCGTCTTCACGCGTCGCGGCGCGAAGAACTCACTGCGGCGCTTGATCCCGAACTGGTGGCGCTTTACGAACGACAGCGCGCCGGCGGTGGCCCCGGAGCGGCTCTATTGCAGGGCCGGCGCTGCGGGGCGTGCCGGATCGAGATCGACCGCGGCGAGCTGGCCCGGATCTCCGCGGCTGCGGACGACGACGTGCTGCGGTGTCCCGAATGCGGCGCAATCTTGTTGCGGGTCAAAGGCGCAAGCCAGTGAAGGTTGTCGTCGAGGCCGACGGTGGATCTCGCGGTAACCCGGGGCCGGCGGGCTACGGGTCGGTGGTCTGGACTGCGGACCGGTCGACCGTGCTGGCCGAGAGCAAGCAGGCGATCGGGCGGGCCACCAACAACGTCGCCGAATATCGAGGGCTGATCGCGGGTTTGGAGGAGGCGGCGAGCCTGCGCGCCACCGAAGTCGCGGTGTCGATGGATTCCAAACTGGTGGTCGAGCAGATGTCCGGGCGTTGGCGGGTCAAGCACCCCGACCTCGCGGAGCTCAACGCCACGGCTCGCGCGCTGGCCTCGCAATTCGAGCGGGTCAGCTACAGGTGGATCCCGCGAGCCGAGAACTCGCACGCTGATCGATTGGCCAACGAGGCGATGGATGCCGCGGCCGGGCAGCCGGCGCTGACCGCCGAACCACCGGCGCCTGTCGTCACTGAGACCCCCGGGCCCCCGGGGTGGACCGGGGCGCGGGGCACGGCAACGAGGCTGCTGTTGCTGCGCCACGGCCAGACTGAACTGTCGGTGCAGCGGCGCTACTCAGGACGCGGCAACCCGATGCTGACCGAGCTGGGCCGGCAGCAGGTCGACGCGGCCGCGCGTTACCTGGCGCAGCGTGGCGGCATCGCAGCAGTGGTCAGCTCACCGTTGCAGCGGTGCTACGAGACCGCGACGGCCGCCGCCAAAGCGCTGGGCCGCGACGTCGCCGTCGTCGACGACCTGATCGAGACCGATTTCGGCGGATGGGAAGGCCTGACGTTCAGCGAGGCCGCCGAACGCGACCCCGAACTGCACCGACGCTGGTTGCGCGACACCAGCACCGAGCCCCCTGGCGGGGAAAGCTTCGACCACGTCAACGCGCGGGTCTGCCGGGTGCGGGACCGGATCGTCGCCGATTACGACGGCAGCACGGTGCTCGTGGTGTCGCACGTTACCCCGATCAAAATGCTGCTGCGGGAGGCTCTCGACGCCGGGCCGGCCATCCTCTACCGGCTGCACCTGGACCTGGCATCGTTGAGCATCGCGGAGTTCTACCCCGATGGCGCGTCGTCGGTCCGGCTGGTGAACCAGACCGGGTATCTGAGTTAGAGATCGCGAACGTCCGGGTAGAGACCAATCGTGGAGTGGTTAGCCTCGCATTCTTTTGCGATTGGATCGGCGCTGCTCGCCGCGTTCTTCGCCGCGGTGGGCATCGTCGTCCGGCAGCGTGCGATCCAAGGCGAAGCGGGCAATCCGGAGGACTCCGGCGCGATTGTGACGTCGTGGGTCCGCCAGCCGGCGTGGTGGGCGGGAACACTGGGCGCCGTCGGCGGGTATGTGTTCCAGGCGCTCGCGTTGGCGCACGGGTCGCTGTTGCTCGTGCAACCACTGCTGGTGTCGTCACTGCTGTTCGTGCTGCCGCTGGGTGCGAGAATCTCCAATCAGCATGTGCGGGAACGTGATTGGGGTTGGGCGCTGCTGTTGACCGCGGCGCTCACCGTTTTTGTTCTGGTGGGCCAGCCGCGGGAAGGACACTATCGTCCTCCGGTACCCGCGTGGAGCGTCGCGCTGATCGGCTCGGTTCCGGTGGTGATCGTCTGCGTGCTTGCGGCCCGTCGGACGGTCGGTCGACCGCGCGCGATGCTGTTGGCGACGGCCGTTGCTGTGCTGCTCGGCATGATCGCGGTATTGACGAAGGTCAGCACTCACCACCTCGCTGCGCACGGTTGGCACGGGTTGTTGGCGGTGCCGGCGCCCTACTTACTCGTGGCGCTCGCAGTCGCGGTGACCGTCTTGCAGCAGTCGGCCTTTCACGCCGGCGCGTTGCAAGCCTCCGTACCGATCATGCTGGTCGGTGAGCCCGTGGTGGCGGTGCTGCTGGGTGTGGTGATACTCGGTGAGCATCTGGTCGTGCGCGGTGCGGGAGCCCTGATTTTGACGCTAGCCGTCGCTGCGATGACGGCAGCGACGATCGCGCTCGGGCGCGATTCAGCTTCTAGCACAACGCCAGTCGCCGATACGACAGCGCCGGTAGGCGCCGATCAGGCGGCGTCGTGAAAGATCAGGCCCAGCGCGTAACGCTGGCCCGAGCGCACGACGGACAGGCCATGGCGCACCGCCGCGGCCGACCAGCCGCGCGCCGACCGCACCGGCCGGTCTCGGGTGGTGAACAGGTAGCCGTGGCCCTGCGGCAGTTGGGTCGCGGTGCCCCGCGACTGAGCCCGCGCCCGCTGTTCGACGAGCATGAACTCCCCGCCGGCGTACTCGGTGTCCGGGTCGCTCAGGTTGATCACCACTTGAAGCGGAAAAACCAAGTCCCCGTATAGGTCTCGGTGCAACGCATTCCAGTCGTCTGTGCCGTATCTGAGCACCAGGGCGGTCGGTCTCGTCTGACCGGCGGCATGGCACATGTCCAGCCACTCGTCGAGGCCGTCCGGCCAGGGAGCATCCCGGCCAAGCTTGGTCCACCAATCCCGGGCGATCGGCAAAAGTCGCGGATACAACGCCTGCTTGAGATGCTCGATCGGCTCCGGATAGGGAGCGCGGAAATAGCGATACTGGCCGGAGCCGTAGCGACGAGGCGCCATGTCGATGGTGGCGCGGAACAGTTGGTCGTTGGCGTACAGCGTGCGCACCCGTTGGGTTTCGGTGGGGGTCAGCAGGCGGGGCAGCAGCGCACCACCGTATTCGTCGACCGCAGCGGCGATGGCATTCCAGTCGCCGGCGTTGACGCGCTTGTCCCATCGGTTCGGCGGCATCCGTTAGCCTCTCTTCGCTCGTCGGATAGACGATAGGGAACCGAGGTTTACCCGGCGCCAGCGGCCTGAAGCGACGACGCTCGAAAGACGGCCGGCTTGATGGGGAGTTGCAGGTATGAGGGGTGCGACCCTCCGGTGTGGACGACGTGCCTGCCATGGTTGTCGGGTTCGACCGTCGGCAGGTTCTGCGGCGTGGCGGATCCTGTTGACAGGTTCGGCATCACACCGCCCAAGAGGTTGTATCCGGTGATGACAAGCCGTAACTGCTCACCAGGGTGAAATGCCAGTCCGACGGGAAACATGTCAATGTCGACGGGCACAACCTCGCCGGGCTCGAGCTTCTCAACGCGGTCAAAGCTGTGAGCGGGCACGGCGTCGGTCGAGGCGGCTTCGTCCAGGCGTCGCATGGAGACACGCAGTCGCCCATTGGAACCCTTGTACTTCAATATCGCCGCACCGTCTCGGGTCAGGTGGTCCAGTATCTCGCCGTGGTTGGGAACATTGAACTGCTGGAGGTGGCGGCCGTCGGCGTCGAGCTTTTGCAAGAAGACGAACAGATCCATGTCGTCCCAGCCGTCGGATTCGACCCAGAGCCGCACTTTCGGGTAGCCGACGAGCTCGGTTTCGGTGTCGAAGCGGACGGTGAACGACACGCCGTCTCGATCCGACTCGGCGTCGTAGCTCGCTGCTGCGGCGCTCGCGGGCGCCTCATCGACCAGAGTCTGGGAGCTGCCGTCGAGGTAGCACTTGACGTCGCTGACATCGGCAGGCGGGAATTCGGTCGCGGGGATGTCGACGCGGTCGTTGCCTTCGAGATCGAGTAAGGAGTAGCGCACCCGGGGAGTGTCTAACCATCCGTTGTCGTGGCCCTTCAGGTAGTGGTCGAAGAAGCGAAGCAGATCACGCTTGTGCGCCTCTTCGTTGAAGTCGGGCCATTCCATGGTGTTATGGATGCGCAGCCACTTGTCGGGTGAACCGATCTGGCGCCATCCTCTGAAGGTCCCGGGTGTGTGGATCAAGTTGGAGTAGCTGGCGACGACGTAGGCGGGCACCGTGATCTGTTCCAAGCGTGCGGTCTTGGACTTCCACAGGTCGTTGATCAGCGGGTAGCGCTGCGCCTCGGCGACGAGGTCCTCCCTGGAGTTCTTGCCGACGTACGACGTCGCCCACATCGCAGGGAAGCCGAAATCGGGCATTCCCCCGCGCATGATGAGGTCGCGATAGAGATCGCTCATGCCTTCCCACGGGGCTATCGCGGTCAAGTGTGGCGGCTGTTCGGCCGCGGTGAACCACTGCGAGATCGTGAGGTAGGAGTTTCCGGCCATGGCGACCTTGCCGGTGCACCAGTCCGCAGCGGCAAGCCATTCGATCAGATCGTGACAGTCTTGGCCGTCCTGCTCCCCGGGAAAGACGCTGTCACCCTCGGAGTTGTAGACCCCACGCGCGTCCGGGTTGCATACGGCGTAACCGTGCGCGCACCAGAACGCCGGGTCGGGACCCTCGAACTTGGCCAATCCCGAAAGCTGGCTCTGATCGATTCCCAGAACATTGAACATAATCCAGTTCCTGGGAAGGGTGCCGCCGCTCTTGCCATACGGACTCCAGGCGACGATGACGGGGACCTTCTCGATGCCGACCGGGCGGAACACGTCGACGTAGATCGTCGATCCGTCGCGAAGTGTGACGGCGGTGTCCTTCTCGAACACGATGTCGACGGGAATCGGATGACACTGCGGCGTGGTCTGAAAACCCGCCGGGAGAACCTTGGTGCCCGGATCGAATTTGCCGAACACGGTCGGATCGGCTGCCTCGTCGTATCCGGGCGACGGCACAAAGACTGCCTCTTGATTGCTCACCATCCATCGCCTCTCGTGTTGCCGCCGCCGCGCGCCGGTTCTACCCACGGCGAGATCGCACCGCGCAGATCGCCAATAACGGCTCGCTGTGCCGGGGTTCGCCTTCCCAAGCATTGAGGAAGGCGCGAGTCAATCGTTCGCCGACGGTGTCCTCCGGGCCTTCGACCGCCGAACTGATCGCCTGACGGGTTCTGCTCGTCCCCGGGCGGCGTCCCAGAGGAGCTTGCTTCGAAGTTCCCGTCGGGTCGGTTGTCATCGCAACCTAGCGTACGAGCATCCCTCCAATTGCCCACCGATCTTTGTCAGTGCGGGCGTGTAGTATCGAACATATGTTCGAGTTGTTGATGGTGGATCCGGATGCCGACGAATCGGCGCTGGTCGAGCGCATCGCCGAGTTGGAGCGGGTCAAATCCGCCGCGGCCGCGGGTCAGGCTCGAGCGGCGGCTGCTTTGGATGCCACGCGCCGGGCCGCCGAGGCGGCCGCGGGAGTGCCGGCCGCGGGGCGCGGTCGCAGTGTGGCCAGCGAGATCGCGCTTGCCCGACGGGATTCACCGGTGCGGGGTAATCGGCACCTGGGCTTCGCCAAGGCGCTGGTGTACGAGATGCCGCATACCCTGGCCGCGTTGGAGGCCGGGGTGTTGACGGAGTGGCGGGCCACCTTGATCGTGCGCGAAAGCGCATGTCTGGACGTCGAGGATCGGCGGGCGCTGGATGCCGAGTTGTGCGCTGACCCTGCCGCCCTGGACGGGATGGGTGACACGCGGGTGGCGGCGGCGGCCAAGACGATCGCCTACCGGCTCGATCCGCACGCCGTCATCGACCGGGCCGCCAAAGCCGAGAAGGAGCGCACGGTGAGCATCCGGCCCGCGCCTGACACGATGACGTATCTGACCGCGCTGTTGCCGGTGGCCCAGGGCGTGTCGGTGTATGCGGCGCTGCGACGGGAGGCCGATACCCGCACCGACGGGCGCTCACGCGGCCAGGTAATGGCCGACACGCTGGTCGAGCGGGTCACCGGCCGAAGCGCAGCGGCGGCGACGCCGATCGCGGTCAACCTGGTGTTGTCGGATGAGACCCTGCTGGGCGGTTCCAGCGCACCTGCAGACGTCTGCGGCTACGGCCCCATTCCGGCGACGGTCGCCCGCGGGTTGGTCTGCGGCGCCGTCACCGATGAACGGTCGCGGGCCACGCTGCGCCGGCTCTATGCCCACCCGGCTTCGGGCGCACTCGTGGCAATGGAGTCACGGGCCCGGTTGTTTCCTCGCGGGTTGGCCGCGTTCATCGGGCTTCGGGATCAGCGCTGCCGTACGCCCTACTGTGATGCGCCGATCCGCCACCGCGACCATGCTCGACCATGGGCCAGCGGCGGTGTGACCAGTGCGGGCAACGGGCTCGGCTTATGCGAGCAATGCAACTACGTCAAAGAGGTCGCCGGCTGGGTCGTCGAATCGGGTGTCGATGAAAAGTACAGGCACACAGCGGAATTCACCACCCCAACAGGCAGACAGTATCGGTCGGGGGCGCCTCCGCTGTCGACAGCGCCCGCAAGGATGGAGATCAGCCAGATGGAAATCGCCGTCGGCATAGCATTCTCTGGCTTACACGCCGCTTAGACGGCCGCTGGCCTGCGGATTCGGTAACGAGTACGGTATTGGCGCGGACGAGTTGGCTGGGCGGCCGCGGCTCGTGCCATGCGGCAACGAGTCGAGGAAAGTCCGGACTTCACAGAGCAGGGTGATTGCTAACGGCAATCCGAGGTGACTCGCGGGAAAGTGCCACAGAAAACAGACCGCTACCTGGTAGCAAGGGTGAAACGGTGCGGTAAGAGCGCACCAGCATTCCGGGTGACCGGAATGGCTCGGCAAACCCCACCCGAAGCAAGGCCAAGAAGACCGCACTACGGTGCGGTCGCGCAGGTGCTGGAGGGCTGCTCGCCCGAGCCTGCGGGTAGGCCGCTTGAGGCACCCGGTGACGGTGTGTCCAGATGGATGGTCGCTGCCGCGCTACTAGCTAGCGCGGAACAGAATCCGGCTTACACGCCAACTCGCCCGCCCCGCGGCTCAGCTCGACAGCTTGCGCACTGCTTTGTCGAGCTTGCGCAGCGCCGGTTCGAGCTGCCGGCGGCTGTCGAGCGCCACGTCGGCCTCCTCCCGGTAGAGCAGACCGTAGGTAAACGTGTCTTGGCCCGCGGCGTGCGCGGCGTCGGCCTGCTGCATCAGGTGGTCCCGACTGACCACGCTGTCCTGGTGATCGCCGAGCAGCGACTGCAGTTCTTTCGCTCGCTTGGAAACTTTCTTCGCGCCTGTGGCAGCCGCGGTATAGCGAAGACGCTTGGCGCGCTTGCGGATTCGATGTATCGCATCGTCGCGATCTGCTGACTCGGCAGCCCGTCGGGCGGCCTTGGCGGCCTTGCGAACCTTCTTGCCCGCGGCGGCGACGGTGACACGTGCGGGTGCCCGATCGGTTGGCTGGGCGCTGGCGACCAATGCGTCCAAGGCGTCGAGCAGACGGAAATACCGCGGCAAGCGCAAGGCGGCCATCGAATGCCGCAGCCCGGTCCGATAGCGGTGTTCGGCCCCGCCGACAAGCCGTTCCCGAACGGGTCCGCGGACCAGCTCGGGCGACAAATCGTCGAGGGCGGTGCGGTAGCGCTCGGCCAGGACTTCGGCGTCACGGGCTTCGCCCAACATATTGCCCAACTCGCGCAGTTCGTCGACGATCGACATGTCGTCAGCGAGCCCGAAGGAATCCGGCGCCGCCTGTAGCAAGCTGCGGATCTTGCGGATGGTCACCCGCATCTGGTGCACGGCATCGTC
>Ga0224555_1001121_pt1 | contig 38960 bp, 37 predicted proteins | sample 714S23034metaG_FD_180687 | JGI IMG/M metagenome (GOLD analysis project Ga0224555, IMG submission 180687) | Peat soil microbial communities from Stordalen Mire, Sweden - 717 S2 30-34 | ecosystem: Environmental > Terrestrial > Soil > Wetlands > Peat | place: Sweden: Norrbotten County, Stordalen... | reverse complement strand
CGTCCGATAGGGCGCGGCCACATCCCGTTGGCGCCGACATAACATAGGGCGCAGACATTCCGAGTGACATCTACCGGCAGTTCTGGGAGGGCGACTACCGCATCTCTTCAGGTCCGCGATGAGCCAGCCGAGGTGGCCGAGGAGTCCCGCAACGTGGCCAGCGTCTTCTCGATCCGCCGTGCGCGAGTATCGGGCTTCTTGGCACTCTCGATCAGGCGCAGGTGTTGACTCTTTTGGCTATCGGTCAAACGATCAAACGCGCTTCGAGCGAGTGGCTCGGCATCAAGGGCTGTGGCGAAGTCAGTGGGCTCGACCACGACACGCGGTTCAATATCCAATTCGAGCTCGACCTCAACCCGGTCGCCCGTCACAACACCGGCGGCCCTGCGATTGGCGTTGCTCAATCCGATCAAGTTCCGGCCGCGCATGATCGCCACCCTGCTTGTCCAAGAGCGTCCATTGATCGTGATGGTCACCCTCGGACGCTTGCCACCCCCCAATGCTTCCATCAGCTCCGCGGGAACCTCGAGCCCCCTCATGGGCTCCGGAGGCTCCACTTCGGCTCGGAATCTCATCTCTTGCTCCTACCATCGTGCGTACCCTGGTCACCCACTACCACCAGCATGCTCGCCGGCGCGCCCTCTCTGCGCTGGCGAACCGACTCCGCTCGCCGTCTCATCCTCACCGGTTGCTGGCCCGGCATCGTCTTGTACCGCTGGTTCGCGGGCACTCAGAATGGCGGCGTCAGCTCGATCGCCAGGTGCGCGTAATCGGCGTTTCGGGCGCACCTACAGCCGTCGATCTGCGCTCCCGTCGGCTGTCGGCGGACGTATAGGTCTAAAGGAAGTCCAAGGTTGAGGGCACTATTGGTTACGAATTGTCACGACCGGTATCCGAGTGAAAATGCCCCGGGCAGAACTGGGGGTGAGGAGCTCGCCGGTTCAATTCCGGCCAGCCCGACAACAACATCCCGCTCAAAGACTTGAAGGGCTCGGTTCGGAGTCGCCAAGCCACCGTGGGGATGCCGTCCGCGCGAAGGTTGGCTTTGTCGACCCGGACCCGCGCGTCGGCGCCGGTCGCCACCATTACCCGTGCCTTGACCTGCGGCCCGGTACCCGCGATACCGCACCTATCGCCGGTGCCACAGCGAGCCACAACCCGATGGTGACCACCATCGAGGTCCCGTAACCGATCGGGTGTATCCCGAGGTTCTTGGAGGCGATGCCTATGAAGACCATCAGAACCCAGGTGCTCACAAAGAACATAGGTCCAGCTGACACCACCTTGAAAAAGTCGCCCAACGCGAACACCTCCTCGCGCGCACGATATCGCCACCGGGGCCTCTGGGGAATTGCGAGTCGCTGACCGTGAGCCCAGCCGTCCGGCTCCCGATTTGGGGCCACTTGCACAGCCGCTGTCTCGATCGTTTCCGACTGCAACCTGTCTGACGAAGAGCCACGTGAAGGTCGCGTCGGGCGATCTGTTGCACTGGCAGTAACCGTACTGCAAAGAACGTAACAGTATTGTAATATGTCGTCATGAGACGCGTGGTTGTCATGGCTGCGACCGATTCGCTCCCATTCCGTACCGATCTCCGCGAGGACGCCCTATGAGCGGTCATCGCCTGATGGTGCCGGCCCGTTCTCACCTACCGCGCTCCGCGGTGCGCAGGGTCGGTCTTGTGTTGAGTGCCCTCGCAGGACTCGTAGTCGTCCTCTACGGCATCTCGACACACGTCTACGCGGGTGGTTCCGACAGGGCGACCGCGATCCTTGAGGGTCAGGCGGTGAGCACGGGCAACCCGTTGCTCCATGGCTGGATCCTGACTAGGGACTCGTTTTGGACCATCGACGCCTTCTTCTACGGACTGGCGGTGCACGTCGGGGGCCTGCGGCCTGGGCTTCTCAACCTGGAGCCTGCTCTTGCGGTGGCGGTCGCGGTCGTGATCGGAGCCCTTGTCGCGAGCCGTGGCCACCGGGGTAGTGCCGCGGTGGCCGCGGCTGCGACCGTCGTCGTTCTTCTGGCGCTCCCAACCCACGCAATGGCGTCGTTCCTGCTTGGCGGCCCCGACCATGTCAGCACGGCCGTCCTGGCCCTGTTCGCTTTCGCAGCCTTGAGGCGGGGCCGTATCGACTGGAGATGGGCGGCCGCGGTCGCCGCGCTCGCCTTCGGGATGATCGGCGATCTCTTGATGGTCGCCTACGGCATCGTCCCGATATTCGCCGGGGGATTGGTCTCCATGTTGCGTCGACGAAAGTGGCGTACCGGCCTTCCGGCCATGAGCGCGTCTGTCGCAGCAGTCATCGTGGGCGAGCTCATCAGTTGGTTCGCCCGCGAGATGGGAGCCTTCGAGTCCGTCGGCGGGGTGTCGGTCGCGAGCGTTTCCCAGATGCTCGTGAACTTGAAGCACGTCCTGAGCTACGGAGCAGGGCTTGTCGGCTTCGCGTACCGCTTCGATGCCGGTGGGGTACCGAACTTCTTGCAGGAGGTCCACGTCGTGGGCGCCCTGTTGGTCATGACCTGTTCGCTGCTAGCGACGGCGAGGCTGGTGAGAGGCGTCGTATGCCCGCGCCAGGGAACGACCGCTCACGAGACCGGGACCGAGAGTTGGTGGCTTGACGACGTACTTGTTCTCGCGATGTTCGGCTCGGTGGTTACGTTCGTCGCCCTGGCCGTCAACGGGGTGCCAGGCGCCCGCTATCTCGTCGCGACGGTCGTGTTCGCAAGCGTTCTGAGCGGCCGGGGTGTCGCCCGGGCCTGGCACCTGGTGCGACCAGGTTGGGCGACCAGAGCGATCTGTGTCGCTGGAGCCGTCGTCGCGTTGTGGTTCGCGACGGGCCTCGGCTACACCCTGGCTCAGCCCGCCCCGGTGCAGAGCGCGTCGGTGCTCGCCAGCTGGCTCGAGGTGCATCACCTAGACAACGGGGTCGGCGGTTACTGGACGGCGAGTATCACGACCGTCGAGAGCAAGGGTGCGATCACGGTGCGGCCCGTATGGGCCGACCCGGACGGCAAGCTCGGCCGTTACATGAAACTGTCCACCGAGAGCTGGTACCAAGGTCAACACTTCCAGTTCCTCGTCTACAGCTCGCCGACCTACCAGGGCGTCGACGGTGCCGCAGCGGGCAAGACCTGGGGGCGCCCGACGCACATCTACGTCGTGGGGGACTATCACGTGCTCGTGTGGTCCGCCGCGTTCAGCGTCGCAGCGTTCCCCTGACAACTCGGGGCGAGAGTGTCACGAACGTCGACTGGGGATGCATTAAGGCGGCCCGTCTGATTGCCGGCGTCGCCTGGCCGGATGACTGAGAACCGGATGCCTCATAAGTGACGGTGAAATAGGCCAATACGGCGGAGCCTTGGATCGTGCTGGGCAGGGTCTCGACCGATCGGTTCGGCCCCACCATCTCTATTGCGTCGGCATAGGTGGGCACCGTCCAAGAGCCCGTCGGCGTCGTCAAGCCGAGGTCGGTGAAGGTCACCGACCCGAAATCCGCGAGGGGGTAGGGCTCATTGGTGTTCGGATCCCCGGGGTCTTCTGCTATCCATTCGGCGGACGTGCCCTTTCCCGAGAATGTCTCGGTGGCCGTGGCCGACACGCCGGTGGTGACATCCTCGAGGTAATAGGCCCAGTCGCCTGAGGTCTCCTGGAAAACCTGCGCGTCGATCAGGTCACCAGGAGCGACCGTAAAGAGGAGCTGGTTTGAGTAGCCCTCTAGCTCGTCTGTCCACCAGGTGTAGTCGCCCTCCTGCCCATTAAGGCAGTACGAAGTTGTTCCGTCTTGGAACAGCCCGGGGTTCTGACTGCCGAAGCCGTTCACGCCAACCCAGTCCGAGGTGGCGCCGTTAGGTACCAAGGAGCAGTCGACGCTCGGAACGGTCCACTCGGCACTTATGGCTTGATACCCACCGCTTCCTCCCGTGAGCACGTAACCAGACCAGTTCGGCGAAGTCCAGCCGGGCGATTGTGAAGCCGGCAACGTCGTGGTCGTGGTCGTGGTTGAGGTTGTCGTACTGCTGGTCGTCGTCGGGGAAATCGTCGTAGTAGTGGTCGTTGGGGCGAGTGTGGAGGTAGTCGTCGGAGTCGACGTGGTCGTCGTGGTGGTCCTGGGAGTCGTTATCGTCTGCCCGGCCTCGACGACCTTCAAGTGGTCGATCGTCGTCACCGTGCCTCGAATTGTCAGGCTGAGCGTGTACACCTTCGGCTTGGTCGACAGGTTCTCGCCAAATCTGAACGAACGCTCAACGCGCCCGGACTTGCACTTGACAGTGGTGGCGAACCCCGCGACGTTCGGCGATGACGACCAAGAGCAGGTCTTGGCGTTGTGGACCGTCGCGGGCCAAGTGACCGTTCCTCCGCCCGAGAGCAGTGTGCGAGTCGGAACTGTTCCCGAGCCCGCGGCGCTTGCCAGCGCGGGGACGGCACACACAGACAGCGCCACGACCGCAATGAAAGATCGCAAAGCCGTTCGCAAGTCAACCCCCACAGTTCCTCGACAAGCTTAGGCCGTCGCCAAGACCGCGTTGGCTCACAATGGCCCCAATACCCGGAGGCAGCGGGGCTGTTGGCTCGTTGGTGCCAGGATACGCTCCATTCGAACTCGAGCGCGCGGCCGCGCCCGATTGCTCACAGCTCGCTCATGCTCCGCCCTTCGGCGCTGGAGGCCCGCCCGATGATGGCCGCAGGACCGTGAGCTTTCGAAGCAGCTGCCAGGGGACCCTACGAAGGTCGCGGGAATAGGTGGGCACCGGAGCCTGTTCTTCTCCAAGATGGACACGGGGGCCGTGTCTTGGTCGCGACGCCCAGCGGGACCGAGAGCATGGGTCAAATCAACCTCTTGGCAGGGGGACACGCAGTACCGGGTGCGAACGGTGAACAAGTGGGAACGCCCCGGGCGTGCAATCCAAGAGAAGCGAGTGGCCGGGAGGCACCAGCCCCCGGCCACTCTTCACTTCCAAAGCGAAACGGCCCGCCACCGAGGTAGCGGACCGTTTGCTCGGTGCAGATGATGTTAGGAACCTGCCGGCCCCGGTTCAAGTGCGGCTGAGGTTTTGCGCGGAGGTTCGGCCGGCGACCATTGCAAGAACTGCTGTCTTTTCAAGACTTGCTTCTGACCAGGCACGACCGAACGACGTCGCGTCCCGGGACCGCTACGGGGGCTTGCGGTCGGAGTTCGAGCCGGCCAGCTGACCTGGTAGGAGGGGATCGGTCGCAGCGACACCGTCGGGCTAGCCTGACGTCGAAGTTCCCAGCCTTGTTCATCGCCCGGAGGTGCCTGTGGGGAAGTCCCGGATAGCCAACCTGTCAGCGATCCTCGTGGTTGGCGCCATGTCCGTGCCCCTCCTGGCGAGCTGCAGCTCGACGTCCTCCGGAACCAGTTCGGGTACGGCTAAGCAGCTGGCGGAGCTGAAAGGCTCTGACACCGTCGCCAGTGACGAGTTTGGCGTCTCAGTGGGCATCTCGGGCACGAACGCCGTCGTGGGCACTTCGGGCGCCGCGTATCCCGGGCGGGCGTACGTCTTCAACAAGACCGCCGCCGGCTGGAAACAGGTAGCTGAGCTGAAGGGTTCCGACACCGTGGCGGCCGACAGGTTCGGCACGGCGGTGGCCATCTCGGGGACCACAGTGGTGGTGGGCGCCTACGACCACGCGAAGGACGCTGGGCGGGCCTACGTGTTCGCCAAGACCGCGGCCGGTTGGAAGCAGGTAGCCGAGCTGAAGGGTTCCGACACCGTGGCAAACGACTACTTCGGGTGGTCAGTGGCCATCTCGGGCACGACGGCGATCGTCGGTGCAGTTGGCCACGCGAAGTACGAGGGCACGGCGTACGTATACAACGAGACGGCGTCAGGTTGGAAACAGTCGGCGGAACTCCGGGGCTCCGATGTCGTCGCAGAGAATGGGTTCGGTACCTCTGTGGCCATCTCGGGTAGTACCGCGATCGTGGGCGAAGAAGGTTATGCCAAGGGTACGGGCCGCGCGTACGTGTTCACCAAGACCACTTCTGGCTGGACCCGGGTCGCCTTGCTGAAGGCTCCCGACACGATCGCCGGCGACAACTTCGGGACTTCGGTGGCTGTCTCACCCCCGATCGCGGTCGTGGGTGCATACGGCCGGGCAAACTACGCGGGGCGGGCGTACTTGTTTACCGATACCGACGGAGGCTTTAGGCAGACGGCCGAGCTAAAGGGCTCCGACACCACCGTCGGCGACTACTTCGGCATCTCGGCCGGGATCTCGGGCTCGAGCGTGGTCATAGGCGCGTACGACCACGCCAAGGACGCCGGTCGGGCGTACGTGTTCGCCAAGACGCCGTCCGGGTGGAAAGAGACGGCCGAGCTGAAGGGCTCCGACACGGTCGCCGAGGACTACTTCGGGAACTCTGTGGCCATTTCGGGCACGACTGCCTTGACTGGGGCTTATGGCCAGGCGAAGTACGCCGGTCGGGCGTACCTGTTCAAGAGCTGATATCGCAATTCTCCGGCCGACCGCCCCCAGGTCCGATCGCTGCCGAGGCCCGTGGAAGTGGGGAGATTCGTCAGTCGTGAGAAGGCCTCGGCGTCGTCAAGGGAGCCTCTGTCCATCGTCAGCCGTACAGGCAGACCGAGCTTACGGCGCCACGATGCCAAGAAAATAGCGCGGAACGGGCTTCATTTGCGAGATACTCGTACGCGGTGCACGGCCCCTTGCTTCCCTCGCAAGGCAACGGGGGTCGTGCACCATCCATCAGACCGTGCCGTCAGTCGCGAGTGCTGGTCGGAAAGAGCCGTTCTGCCAGGGTGTAGGAGGCTTCAGTAGCCGCCTCGACGACTTGCTCACGCGGGTGAGAGGTGCTCGCGCAGGCGTTCCAGTGCGACGGTCGCGCGGTGCTGGACCGTGTGCTCGACGAACGGGGCCAAGAGCGCGCCCGCCACTCCGCCGGGCCGTTCGTAGGTGACGGTGAGACTGACCGCTGTCCCACTTGAGCCCTGGCTCAGCTCGAAGGTGAGGCTCTGGCCTTGGTCCGCGGCCGAGGACCAGGTGATGCCATGAGGCGGTTCCAGCGACGAGATCCCGATCGTGGTTCGAAGTGTGCGGACGCCCACGTCGAGGACCGCGTCGAAGCGAGCACCTTCCCCCGTCGTCTGAGATCCCAGGGGAGTGAGCTGCTCGAGGCCTTCGATGAAGATCTCGGCCTGCTTGTAATCGGCCAGGCACTCGAAGACGGCGCCGGGCGCTGCCGCGATCGTCGTTCGCGCTTGAACGGTCTGCCTCAAGCTCAACTCCTCTGGAGCGGTACGACGCGGACGCGAGCCGCCCGTCACTTGCTTGTCGGCAACGAGCCGATCGGTGATCAAGTATTGCGGAACGGGACAAGGCGGTGAGCCGGGGTTAGCTGTTGGCAGTGAACCTGGAGGACAGAGGGACACGAGTGCGGCACGAGCGCCTTCTCCGACAACATGGCTAGGCTCGCAACCCGGTGAGAGAGCCCAGTCGCGTGGTGCCGATGCAATCGCGGGTGGCGGACACTGCTGACGTGTTGGCAACACTGCTGCAGGCGTCGCCCGATGCGATCGTCGCCGTCGACGCAAATGGCCTCATCGTGCTGGCTAGCGCCTCGATCAAGGCACTGTTCGGTTTCGATCCCGACGAAGTCGTCGGTCTTCCCGTCGAGACGCTCGTGCCGGAGCAGGTCCGAGCCATGCACGAGCGTCACCGGAAGAAGTACGCGGGGATCGGCGAGGCGCGTCCCATGGGTCGAGGCCTCGAGCTCACAGGGCGCCGGCGTAACGGGAGCATGTTCGCGATCGATGTCAGCCTCGCCCCCTTCTCTATCGGCGGTGAGAAGTTCGTCGGGGCCTTCGTACGCGATGCGAGTGATCGGCGTCGCCACGAGGCGAGACTGCATGCGATCAACGAGATCACCCAGCGCCTGCTTGCAGGAGATCCGACCGCTAGGACGCTCGAGCTCGTCGCTTGTCGAGCGCGGGGCTTGGTGGACGCAGTGTTGGGTTGGGTGGTCGTGCCGTCCGGCAAGGAAAGCCTCGTTGTCAGCGCGAGCGACGGCGAGGGGGCAGCATCGATCCTCGGGCTCGAGATCACCTCTGAAGGGAGCTTCGCCAAACGGGCCATGACCGAGGGCGACCCGATAATCGTCGGTGACCTGTCGATCGAGACGAGCGTCCCGGCGCAGATGAAAGCGCTCGGCCTCGGGCCCGGCCTGTTCTGCCCGTTGAGGAACGAGGAGCGGATATTGGGCGCTCTCGTCGTGGCGCGGCTGTCGGAGGCGCCGGGCTTCAATGAGAGCGACACTGCGCTGGTGAAGGTCTTCGCCAACGCCGCGATGGTCGCGCTGACCATTGGAGAGGCCCGAGTCGAGCTCGAACAGCTCCAGGCCACGGCCGATCGCGAGAGAATCGGGCGCGACCTTCACGACACGGTCATCCAACAGCTGTTCGCGCTCGGGATGGGCCTGCAAAGTATCGAGCGATTGACCAGCGGCTCGGTGGCGGGGCGGATCGATCGCGTCGTGGACGGCCTCGATGAGGTCATTCGCCAAATCCGCGAGACGATCTTCGTCCTCGAGCGACCGGCGCTGGCCGACTGGGGCCTGCGCTCGTCAGTCAATGCTGTTGTCATCGCAGCTTCGGAGCATCTCGGCTTCACACCCCGTGTCGGGTTCCAGGGCCCGGTTGACTCGGTAACGAGCGAGCAGCTGGAGCCACACGTGATCGCGGTCCTGACTGAAGTGCTTTCCAACGTCGCCCGACACGCCTCGGCCTCGTCGGTTGAAGTGGTCATCGTCGCCGAGGACAACATGCTTCTCGTCTCTGTTGCGGACAACGGTGTGGGTCCTCCAAGGGGGCGAAGTGCTGGCAACGGGCTTCGGAACATTGCGGAACGGGCGCGCGCGCTTTCCGGCTCGGTCTCGATCACGGCACGCAGCCCCTCGGGGACGCTGGTCGAATGGAGTGTCCCGATCACGCCGTGAAGCCGGTACGCCGTTGACCGGGGCGCCTCACGGCCGGACGAAAGGTGACTTTCGCCTCTAACCGGAAAGGGCTGCTCAGGCCGACTCTTGAAACGTGGACTGCGATCGGCGACTCGTCTTTGAGGATCTGGCCCGTGAGGATTGTCTTCAGTTGCTTGAACGTGAGCAGGTGGGTCGCGTGGCTCTCACAGCGCGCGCCCTGCCAATAGTCCTGCCCGTGAATTTCGCTCTGCTCGACGGAGACATCGTGTGGCGCTCGGCCCAGGGAACCAAGCTGAATGATGCCTCGGCCGGATTCGTCGTGGCATTCGAGGTCGACCACTATGAGCTGGACCGGCGACAAGGTTGGAACGTCATGGTGCAGGGGCTCGCACACGTGGTCACCGATGACGAGGAGCTGGATCGGGCGATGGAGCTGAAGCTTGAGCCCTGGGCACTGGACGGGAAGGCGGATCGCTACGTGTGCCTGGTGCCCAACATCGTCACCGGCATGAGAGTAAGCCCGGTCTGAACAGGAGTTCGGGAGGGGCATTTCGTACCAAGCCGACAGTCGTGCGCCATGGCGCACGAACGCCTGGGAGGATCTGCCGGTTCGGCGCCCGTAGACTTGCGGGCGTGCAGGCCGTACCGACCGAGGCCATCGAGAGCGAGAACGGCCTCGATCGCGTGTGGACCCTGCCGAACGTGATCTCCTTCACGCGGATCGTGCTCCTCGGGGTGTTTTGCTGGCTCCTTTTCGGCCCTGACGACCGGGTAGCGGCGACTCTCGTGTTGATGTTCGTCGGCGTGACCGACTTCCTGGACGGCTATCTTGCGCGAAGGTTTGACCAGGTCAGCACGCTTGGGAAGGTCCTCGACCCGGTCGCCGACCGGGTCGTGCTCGTGACAGGCGTCCTCGCAATAGCGATATATGGTGCCGTACCAGCCTGGCTGGCAGCGGTCGTGCTCGCCCGCGAACTGCTGGTCTCGGCAGCGGTCCTGGGGCTCGCCGCGTTGGGCGCCAAGCGGATCGACGTGCTCTGGGTGGGCAAGGCGGGAACCTTCGGGCTCCTGTGCTGCTTCCCGTTGTTCTTGCTCGGTGACGAAAGAGCGACGTGGGCCCGCGTACTGACCGAGGTCACCTGGGTGGCGGTCGTGCCCGCCCTGGTCCTCAGTTTTCTCGCCGCTGGCGCGTACGTCCCACTCGCTCGGCGAGCGCTCGGCGAGCGCCGGCCCGATCGCGCTCAACACGAGGCGGCGAGCACGTGAAAGCCGTCATCATGGCTGGTGGGGAAGGCACGAGGCTTCGGCCGCTGACCGCCAACCAGCCAAAACCGATGCTCCCGATGGCCAACGCACCGATGGCCGAGCACGTCGTGAACTTGCTCAGGCGCCACGGTTTCGAGGAGATCGTCGTGACGGTCGGCTTTCTCGCGAGCACGATTCGCACCTATTTCGGGGACGGGTCGGAGCTCGGTGTCCGCCTCGTCTACGCGACAGAGGAGACACCGCTCGGGACAGCCGGATCGGTGCTGAACGCGATCGACGAGCTCGGCGACCGTTTCCTCGTCATCTCGGGGGACGTGGTGACCGATGTGGACCTAACGGCGCTGGTCGAGTTCCACGCGAAACAAGGTGCGGTCGCGACGCTCGCGTTGGAAGCGGTGGAGAACCCCCTCGAGTTCGGCATCGTCATCCTGGGCGCCGACGGGCGGATCGAGCGGTTCCTCGAGAAGCCGGGTTGGGGCGACGTGTTCAGCGACACGATCAACACGGGCATCTACGTGCTCGAGCCGGAGGTCTTCGACTGGATACCGGCCGGTCGGGCAGTCGATTTCTCGTCCGATGTTTTCCCCCTGATGCTCGAGGCAGGACGGCCGCTCTACGGCTATGTGGCGGGCGGCTACTGGGAGGACGTCGGCACATTGGAGGCCTATTTGAGGGCGCATGCGGACATCCTCGACGGCAAGGTCGAGATGGACATGCCCGGTTTCTCGCTCCGCCCGAACGTCTGGCTCGGCGCGGGAGCCGAGATCCACCCCTCGGCGAAGGTCGTCGGCCCTGCGCTCATCGGGGACAACTGCCGAATCGGAGCCGGCGTCGAGCTCCATGGCTACTGCGTACTGGGCGCGAACGTCCGCATCGGCGAGAACACCGTCATCGAACGGTGCGTGATCCACGACAACGTCTACATTGCCTCGTCGGTAAATGCCCGCGGCTGTGTCATCGCGCGGTCGTGCGACATCCGCCAGGGCGCGCATCTCGATGACGGAGTTGTGCTCGGCGCTGGTTCGAAAGTCGGGCGCCAGGCCGTAATCGGCGCCGGGGTGAAGGTGTACCCGCACAAGATCATCGAGGCTGGCGCAGTTGTGAACTCCTCGATCATCTGGGAGTCCCGAGGCTCGAGGAGCTTGTTCGGGCGTCTCGGGGTCGCGGGAATCGCGAACGTGGACCTCTCGCCCGAGGTCGCCCTGCGCGTCGCCCTGGCGTACGCCAGCACCCTTCCGAAAGGCGCCACGGTCGCCATATCGCGAGATTCGAGCCGGGCGGCGCGAATGCTGAAACGTGCCGCCATCGTCGGGATCATCGCGGCTGGCTGCAATGTGGAGGACCTCGAGGCCGCGACGGTACCCGTGACGAGGTTCCTGACCCGTACCGGCCGTGCCGTCGGCGGGATGACAGTGAGGCTCGTGCCGGGCGATCCACAGTCGGTGGTCTTGCGTTTCTTGAACGACGAGGGCATGGACCTAGGTGAGGCGGCCCAGCGCAAGATCGAGCGGCTCTACGACCGCGAGGAGTCCCGACGCGTCCTCGCTGCAGAGATCGGCGACATCAGCTTCGCCTCGCGGACACTCGAGCTGTACACCAACGAGCTCACAAACCTGGTTGACATCGACGCCATCCGCGCGGCGAAGTTCAAGTTGGTCCTCGACTACGCGTTCGGAACGGCGAGCTTCGTCATGCCCAACGTGCTCGCGAAGCTCGGAGCCGACATTCTTGGGATCAACCCGAATGTCTCGACTGCCGGAGTGATCGCCTTCGACAGGGCGGCGCACGCGGCACGGCTGGGCGAGCTTGTGCGATCGTCCGGCGCAAATCTCGGGGCGATGTTGGATCCCGATGGGGAGCAGCTCACCCTCGTGGACGACACCGGCCACGTGCTCGAGGACGACGAGGCTCTCCTCGCGCTCGTCCAGCTTGTATCCACGGCGGAGCCTGACGGCATCGTCGCGGTGCCCGTGGACGCGAGCCTCCAAGTGGAGGCGATCTGCGCCGCGGCCGGAGGAGAGGTGTTGAGGACCAAGCTGTCCGCCGCGCAGTTGCTCGAGGCTGCCGACCTGCCGAAAGTACGCCTCGCAGCGAACACCTCCGGGGGCTTCGTCTTCCCTCACTTCCTACCGGCCTTCGACGCGGTCGCCAGCCTGGTGCGCCTCCTTTCCCTTCTCGCTTCGGAGCATGAGGTGTTGTCGCGCGTCGTCGGGCGACTTCCCGCCACTCACATCGTCCGGCGGGATGTGCCGACCCCCTTCGAGCAGAAGGGCCTTGTGATGCGCACCCTCGTCGAGCAGGCGGACCCGGCAGGCCTGCTCCTCCTCGACGGTGTGAAGACGACCGACGCCGAAGGGTGGACCCTCGTGCTGCCCGATACGGAGACACCGGTCACCCGCGTCCAAGCAGAGGGGAGAACTCGTGCCGAAGCAGAGCAGCGGGCTGAGCGGGCGGCGAAAGAAATCGAATGGATCCTCGCCGAAGCAACGGCCTGACTGGCACGGGGAGCCTCCGCGGACCGGCCCGGCGTGGGCGAGACCGGGGGCACGGCGTCCGGCGAGTGAGTACGATCGCCGAAGCGTTGGAGTCTTCGCCGCCTCGAAGGAGCCGTGAGAGATGGATGTCCCGCAGGACCTGAGATACACCGCTGACCACGAGTGGGCGCGCCTTGAGGACAGCGCGGTAAGAGTCGGCCTGACCGACTTCGCGCAGGAGGCTCTCGGAGACGTCGTGTTCGTCCAACTGCCTTCGGTCGGCGCCACAGTCGTGCGGGGAGGCGAGCTCGGCGAGGTCGAATCGACCAAGTCGGTCTCACAGGTGTACGCGCCCGTCGGCGGGACCGTGGTCGAGGTGAACGCCGCGCTGACCGGACAGCCGGAGCGAATCAACACTGACCCGTATGGAGAGGGTTGGCTTTGCGTCATCGAGCCTTCGGCTCCGGGCGAGTTCGAAGAGCTCATTGATGCCGCTGGGTACCTCTCGCTGACACAGTCCTGAGGCGACTCGGGTCCGCTCCGACCGAGTGGCGCGCCGGTCCCAGCCGAAGTGATGGGAGAGCTCAAAGCGGCCGTTGCGGCCATGGCTCAGCCAAAGGTGGCCAAGCGCGCCCCGGTGAGTCTCAGGTACGGTACTGGAGTGTTCTGCAACAACTGCGGCCATCGCAACCCACCCGAGTCGAATTTCTGTTCTTCGTGCGGCTCGCCTTTCACTCCGAGGACCGACACGACGATCTCGTTCCTGCCTGAGGACTCTTCGGGCGACCTTGTCGACGATGAGGTCAGCGTTCCCGCCGGTGACCTGTCGGACGGCACGGGGGTACTCGTGGTCAAGCGAGGGCCTGATGCCGGAGCGCGTTTTGTCCTTACGGGCGAGGTCACACGAGTGGGCAGGCATCCCGACAGCGAGATCTTTCTCGATGACGTGACCGTCTCGCGTCGCCATGCCGAGTTCCGGCGCGAGGCAATCCACTACGTGGTGGTGGACGTCGGATCTCTGAACGGCACCTATGTCAACCGGGAGCGGATCGAGACCGCCACTTTGAAAGGTGGCGACGAGGTTCAGATAGGCAAGTTCAAGCTCGTCTTCCTTTCGACAAGCGCAGGCTGAGGTCGCAGTGGGGGAGCGCTCGTACCTTGCCATTGGCGACGTTCTCGCCCTTCTGCGCGAGGAGTTCCCGGATGTCACGATCTCGAAGATCCGCTTCCTTGAGAGTCGGGGCCTCCTCGTCCCCGAGAGGACGCCGTCGGGCTACCGCAAGTTCTATGAACAGGACGTGGAACGGCTCCGTTGGATCCTGAGGCAGCAACGCGAGCACTTCCTGCCCCTCAAGGTGATCAAAGGCCGCCTAGACAACGGCATGAGCGATCCTGAGGCGCCCACGCCCCACTTGTTCGAGATGGGCGATCCGCCGCCCGACCGAGAGGCCGAGGCGGTCCTGGTCGGAGTCCCCGGGACGGCAGAAACCGTTCGCGAGCGTTCTCGGGCAGAAGTCGGGGCGATGACGCCAGTAGCGATGGCCGCGGCCTCGAGCGGCGGCATTCCCGGGCGCACGAACGCACCGGTGCTCGCGGGCCGCGAAACTGTGCCTTCCGGAGGCCACGCGTCACCGACGGGCCCCACGGGGCCTAGCGAAGGCGGTGTGCCGCCCGCGCGACCGTCCAGCGCGGGTCGCACGTCGAACGAGCCCGAGCGCGGATCAGTCGCGAGCACTGGGCGTTCGGGCGGTCGTCGCACAAAGGGCCATGCGACACCTCCGGGTACGACGTCGCGAGAGACAACGCAGGAAACGGGACCAGGTACCGACGGGCAACAAAATGAAGAACGAGACGACACTGCCGAAGCTTCACGCCGAGCGCTTAGCCGCTCGACGGCCGGGTTGCCCGGTGCCGGGCTGTCGGGCGCGAGCCTGACGCTTGCGGAGCTTGCCAATGCCAGCGGGCTCGAGGTGTCAGGCATCGAGGAACTCGAGAGCTTCGGGCTGATCGCGGGGCGGACAGTGGCGGGAGTCCACTGCTATGACGAAGAGGCTGTCCTCGTAGCCAAGCTGGCTGCTGGTTTTGCGCCTTACGGTATCGGGGCACGGCATCTTCGGATCTTCAAGCACGCCGCGGACCGCCAGACGGGGCTCTTCGCACAGGTGGTCACGCCTCTGCTCAGGCAGCGGAACCCCGCGGCGCGAGCTCGTGCGATAGAAGACGTCTCAGAGCTTGCCGACCTCGGAGAAGCGCTCATGCGCTGCTTCTCGCAAGCAGCGCTACGTGAGCTGACAGGAGGGTGAGCGAGCCCGAGGAGCGGGGCAGGACCCTGCTCGACGCCGGGGGGCTGGCCGCGATCGCGCGCCGCCTGGGACACGAGATCAAGCGCGACTTTCCCAATGGGGTCGTGCTGGTTGCTCTCTTGAAGGGGAGCATCTGCTTTCTCGCCGATCTCGTGCGGGAGTTGCCCGGGCCCTGCGAGCTCGACTTCCTCGCCCTGTCGTCCTACGGTGACGGCCGGACTCGGGTGCGGGTTGTCAAGGATCTCGACCTGGAGATCGGGGGCCGGGACGTGATAGTCGTCCTGGACATCGTCGACACCGGTCTCACGCTTGACTATTTGCTCCGCATGATCGCACTGCGTGGCGCCCGCTCCACTAGCGCGTGCGCCCTGCTCGACCGCCAGAGCCGCAGGTTGCTACCGGTAGAGGTTCGCTACGTTGGAAAGGTCATCAGCAACGAGCATGTGGTCGGCTACGGCCTCGACCTCGACGAGCGCTACCGGAACCTCCGAACGCTCGAAGTCGCCGACGAGGGCGACCTCCGCGCCGACCCGGCTGCGATGTTCGAACGGCTCTCACGGCGGTAAGTTGCTGTCATGGTCGAGGTACATCTGAGGGCTGTCCGTGTCGACCTGGGGACGAGCACCCCGGTCGTGCTGCTCGAGGAGACCGAGGGAGAGCGTCGTTCGTTGCCGATCTTCGTGGGCGGACCGGAGGCGACCGCCATCGCCTTTGCCCTCCAGGGAGTCGAGCCCCCGCGCCCGATGAGCCACGATCTCATGCGCGAACTCGTCGAGACGCTCGGCGCGAAAGTTGTGCGCGTTCTCGTGACCGAGCTTCGCGACGGGACCTTTTTCGCCGAGCTTCACCTTCGGGCGGGCGAGCGTGACGTGGTCGTGTCATGCAGACCATCAGACGCCATCGCACTCGCGACGCGTACACGTTCTCCTCTCTACGTGGCTGATGACCTCATGGAAACAGAGGGCCTCGTGATCGAACCGGACGACGACGACGTCGCGGTCGAAGACAACCCGGACGAGCTCGTCGGCGAGTTCCGCGAGTTCTTGGACCGGATCCGACCGGAGGACTTCAGCTCCTGAGCAGCCGGTCAGTCGCCTGTCGCCGACTCGAACCGTGAAGCTCAAGTTGTACTAGACGCGCAACCTTCAAGGGCTCGACCGGTCGTTGACGTCGAGGCGGGCAGGCCCTAACCTTTCTTACGAGGGTGTAACTACCGCGCTGTCGTCTACCCAAGCGCAGCGGCGGAAGCTCGGGACCTAGGGATAGGGGCGCGAGATGGACCAAGTCGGTTTCCGGGGGCCGCAGGTGTGCAGCATTGTCGGCATCACCTACCGCCAGCTGGACTACTGGGACCGTACCGGCCTCAGCCGGCCCTCGCTCGCAAAGGCGCGCGGCAGCGGGACCCAGCGGCTGTACGCGTACAAGGACCTGCTCGAGCTGAAGGTGATCAAGCAGCTCCTCGACGGCGGTGTCAACCTGCGCCAGGCGAGACGGGCCATCGAGTGTCTCCGCGAATCGGTCGGAGAAGACCTCACCACGGCGAACCTGGTCATCGTCGGCGAGGGATCGGTGCTGATGCGCACTGGTGAACAGATCATCGACCTCTTGCGAGGGGGCCAGGGTGTGTTCAACGTCGTTCCATTGGCCGGAGTGGTCGGTGAGGTCGATGCAGCGATCCGCCGCATCGATAGCGCCCGAACGACGATCAGTGCGTCGGCGTCTTCGGTTGCGGCGCCAGACTCTGCCGGCTCCACAGCGTTCTCCGGGTCTTCCCGGCTGGCCGAGGGAGGATAAACGGTCGCCGACCGGCCATCGGTCCGGGTTCACGAGCCGCCACTGCGCGCCGCGGTGCGGTTTGCTCATGATTCTGAGCGCCTGTTTGCGGAGCTTCTCGACTACTACGAAGTTCTCTGGGAGTACGAGCCCGTGGAGTTTGTCCTCGCATGGGGACCCGATGGGCAACCGACGAGTGCGTTCCGCCCGGATTTCTACCTGACCCAGCACGACCTGTTCCTGGAGCTGACGACGCTTCGTCAAGAGCTGGTCACTGTGAAGAACCGGAAGCTACGCCAGATGGCCCAGTTGTACCCCGAAGTGCGGGTTCGGGTTCTCTACCGTCGCGATGTCTTCAGTTTGCTGGGAAAGTACCTCCCAGAGGCGACCGCTAGATTGGCCGGGTGACACTCAAACACTCCACGTTGCATACCGAGCACCTCGAACTCGGTGCCCGGCTCGTGGATTTCGGTGGCTGGGAGATGCCCCTGTCGTACCCCGATGGGACCATCGCCGAACATCTCGCGTGCAGGAACGACGCCGCCGTGTTCGACGTGAGCCATCTCGGCACCGTTCGTGTGGAGGGCCCGGACTCATTTGAGCTGCTGCAGACGAGCCTGACGAACGACCTCAACCGGATCGGACCAGGCCGGGCGCAGTACCAGCACCTCCTCGACGAAACCGACGCGTCGGTGCTCGACGACATCATCGTCTGGTGGGTCGCGAAGGAGCGATTCGACGTTATGCCGAACGCCTCCAACACCGCGAGGGTGATCTCGGTGCTCGGTGGTCAAGACGTGACCGGCGAGCGGGCCGTCATCGCCGTGCAGGGACCACGGGCGCGAGAGCGCCTGGCGACGGTCTCGCCCGAGGCAGCCGCGGTCGGGCATTTCATGGTGGCAGATTTCGAATTCAAGGGTGTGTCGTGCCGCGTGGCCGGTACCGGCTATACCGGTGAGGACGGCGTCGAGTGCGCGGTGCCCTCAGAGAAGGCCCCGGACTTCTGGCGCGCGGTGGTCGGAGCGGGGGTCAAACCTGCAGGCCTCGGGGCCCGCGACACTCTGCGCCTCGAATCGGGGCTGCCGCTGCACGGCCATGAGCTGGGCGCCGGCATAACGCCATTGCAGGCAGGGCTCGGCTGGGTGGTCAGCTGGGACAAGGGTCCGTTCCGCGGACGCGAGGCGTTGGAGCGCGAACGTGCGTCCGGCATCCGCCGTCGCCTGCGCGGCCTGCTGGCCGAAGGACGAAGACCACCTAGACGCGGGGATGCGGTTGTCTTCGACGGGGAAGCCTTAGGCGTTGTTACGAGCGGTAACTTCTCTCCGGTCCTTCAGCGGGGGATCGCGCTAGCCTTCGTGCCTCCCCCTACGGCCATGGGCGACAAGGTTGAGATCGCGCTGCGGGGCAGCCAGGTCGGGGCGATCGTCGTCAAGCCACCGTTCCAGCATTTGAAACTAGAAGGGGCGATTTCTTGAGCGCGCCATTTGTTGCGCACACAGATGCCGAGATCGCGGAGATGCTCGCCTTTTTGGGCCTCGAAGATCTCGACGGCCTGTTCAAGGAGATACCCGAGTCGCTGCGGCTGGCGGGCGGGCTCGATCTCCCTCCGGCAATGAGCGAGCCGGACGTGGCTTGGCGCCTCGATGAGCTCGCCTCGCGCAACAAGCCCTGCGGCCGTGACCTCGTGTGTTTTGCCGGGGCGGGTTCCTACGACCACGAGATCCCCGCAGTCGTGAAGGCGATTGCGTCCCGCTCGGAGTTCGTGACCGCGTACACCCCATATCAGCCCGAGGTGTCACAGGGCGTCCTGCAGGCAATCTTCGAGTATCAGACGATGATCGCCCGGCTGAGCGGTCTCGAAGTCGCGAACGGTTCGCTCTATGACGGGGCGGCGGCGCTCGTCGAGGCCGTCAATCTCGCCGCGGTCGCAACCGGGCACAGGAGAGTTCTCTGCTCTGAGGGAGTCAATCCCCATTGGCGCCAGCAATTGAAGACGTTCTCGCGAGGTTCTGGCAACGAGATCGAAACGGTACCGCTGTCGGGCGGCGTCACTTCCTGGGACGAGGTCGATGACGAGGGCCCCTTTGGAGCGGTCGTTGTCGCTGCCCCCAACTTCGTCGGCTGCTTGGAAGACATTGCTCGCGCTCGCGTGGTCGCCGACGGTTTCGGCGCCCGCCTGGTGGTGTGCTTTGATCCTGTTTCGGCGGGGCTTCTCCGGTCCCCAGGCTCGCTAGGTGCCGACCTCGTGGTGGGTGAGGGACAGCCGTTCGGGATGGCGATGGGTTTCGGCGGACCATACCTCGGCCTGTTCGCGTGCCGCCTCGCGGACGTGAGGCGCCTCCCCGGTCGGATAGTCGGCGAGACCCTCGATGTGGAGGGCCGTCACGCCTACGTGATGACCCTGCGGGCGCGCGAGCAGGACATCCGTCGCGAACGGGCGTCCTCGAATGTCTGTACGAACCAGACGTTGATGGCGGTGACCGCGGCTGTCCAGCTTTCCTGGCTGGGCCCGAAAGGACTCAGGGAGATGGCCTTGGGGTGTGCGAGAGCGACGCGGTACACCCGCGAGGCTCTCTGCTCGATCGACGGCGTGCAACTCCTCACCTCAGCCCCGGTGCTGCGGGAGTTCGCAGTGAGGACCCCGGTTGCGCCCGAGACGCTCGTCGAGCGCCTTGTGGAAGACGGCTACCTCGCCGGTGTGCCGATCCGGGAAGGCTTCGAAGGCACCGCCTATGACGGTGGGTTACTGGTAGCTGCGACCGAGCGGCGTACGAGAGCTGAGATCGACGGCTACGCGGCCGCGTTCGAAAAGGCCATCCGATGAGCGCGCCACTGCCCGGAGGAAGGGCCTTGGGCGCGCCGCTCCTCGCGCGCGACTCGGAGCCGACGATCTTCGAGTTCTCCGTCCCGGGACGCCACGCGGCCTCGTTCAGGACCACGAACCTGCCTTCTTGGACGGCCGAGGAACTCGTTCCGGAAGGTTTCCTGCAGAGCGATCCGGTGGCGCTGCCGGAGGTTTCAGAACGTGACCTCGTCGCGCACTTCACTCGTCTCACTCATCGTCAGTACTCCGTGGATCTCGGTGCCTACCCGCTCGGTTCGTGCACGATGAAGTACAACCCGAAGGCGGCGGACGCGGGAGCGTCTCTTCCGGGCTTCACCCAGGTGCACCCGGCGGCCCCGGTCAACTGCGCTCAAGGCTGGCTCGAGCTCCTCGTCGAGCTCGAGGAGACTTTGTGTGCCATAACGGGGATGCACGCCGCCACCCTGCAACCAGCGGCGGGGGCCGCGGGCGAGCTGACGGGCCTCTTGCTGATGCACGCGTATCACGACGCCAATGGCGAATCCGACCGCCGGCGCCGTGTGATCATCCCGGACTCGGCCCACGGCACCAACCCTGCCTCGGTGACCCTGAGTGGCTACGAGGTCGTGACAGTAGGAACCAACGCCCGTGGTGGGGTCGACCTCGACGCGTTGCGTGGACTGTTGGACGACGACGTGGCGGGAATGATGCTGACGAACCCCAGTACCCTCGGCCTGTTCGAGGAGGACATTGTCGAGATCGCCGAGGCGGTGCACAACGTCGGCGGCCTGCTCTACTACGACGGTGCAAACCTGAACGCGATCCTCGGGATCGTGCGGCCTGGGGACATGGGTTTCGACATCGTGCACCTGAACGTGCACAAGACGTTCGCGACGCCCCATGGCGGGGGAGGCCCGGGTGCAGGCCCCGTGGCCGTGAGCGCCAGACTGGCCCCTTTCCTCCCCGGTCCGAGACCGACCCGTGACGGGGCGGGCTACGAGCTCACCACGCCTGAACGCTCGATCGGCCGAGTGCACTCCTGGCATGGAAACGCCGTCGTGTTGCTTCGCGCCTGGATGTACCTGCGCCTGAACGGGGGCGACGGCCTGAAACGGGCGTCCGAGATCGCAGTGCTCAACGCGAACTGGTTCAACGAGCGTGTGCGCGGCGCGTACGACATCGCTTTTGACAGGCCCGTGATGCACGAATGCGTCGTCTCGGCGAAATCGCTCCATGACGAAGTCGGCCTCAGTGCCCTGGACGTGGCAAAGCGCCTCATGGAGCTGGGCTTCCATCCCCCGACCGTCTACTTCCCCCTCATCGTCGAGGAGGCCCTCATGGTGGAGCCGACCGAGACCGAGAGCCCCCAGACGTTGTCTGCGCTCGCAGACGCGTTCCTTCAGGTCGCGCGCGAGTCACGGGAAGCCGGAAATGCCGATGAGGCGAAAGCCGCCCCGCGGACCACACCAGTGCGGCGAGTCGACGATGTGAGAGCGGCGCGCAAGCTCGTCGTGACATTCGACCAGCGCCGCCCGGACTAGGGCCACACTGCCACCTGCCGGGCCGGCCTTGAGGAGAGGGAAAATCGGGCGAGGGCTAACCTCGCGGCGTGGGTACCGCGTGGTTCTCGCGCCGAGCCGTCATGCTGCACTTGACCGCGCTGGTCGTGGTCCCGGGCTGCCTGGCACTCGGATACTGGCAGTTGCACCGCGCGCTGTCGGGCAACACGCTGAGCTGGGCCTACACCGTCGAGTGGCCGTTCTTCGCCGCTTACGGGGTCTACATGTGGTGGAGAATCGTTCATGAGCAGCCGACAGAGCCTCCGCATGCATCGCAGGCAACAGTCGCGGCGCAAGGTCGGCCCACCGAGTTGCCAGATCTGCACGAGGAGGAGGACGAGGAGTTAGCGGCCTACAACCGCTACCTTGCCCAGCTCAACGCGGCAGACGAGCAGAAGCTACGTTGAGAGCCTCGTGGACCCGGCCGAAAAGCACACCCTCGTCCGCTACCGGGTCATGGCCTATGTCGTCGGAGTCGGCCTCCTCGTTCTCGTGCTCGTCGGTGTGCCGCTGCAGTACGCGGCGGCGATGCCGGCTGTCGTCCAGATAGTCGGGCCGCTCCACGGGTTCTTGTACATCGTCTACCTCGTGACCGTGGCCGATCTTGTTCGTAGGTTTCACTTGAGCTCGGTCCAGGTGGTCGCGTTGGTCGCTGCGGGGTTTGTGCCTTTTCTGGCCTTCGTCGTCGAAGCTTGGATGACTCGTCGGATTCGAGGACAAGGCACAGATGCCGGCTGAGGCAGCCTCAGGTGGAGAATGGGCCGGAGAGGTGGCGGCTTGACCCGAGAGATTCACCTCGAGACCGGCGATCTCGGCTTCCCCGCGGTGGTGATCCACGGTGGCGCCGGTGAGTTCGGGCCTCCGAGCTCACCGACTCAGCTCGCCCGTCTGGAGCAGGGCATGTCCGAGGCTCTAGCGACCGCATGGGAGGTGCTCGTCGCGGGTGGTCACGCCCTCGACTCGGTTGTAGAGGCCGTGGCGTGCATGGAGGCCTCGGGCAACTTCAACTGTGGGAGAGGCGCAGTCGCTACCTCGCAGGGCACTGTCGAGACCGACGCCGCGGTCATGGACGGTTCGACCGGGAGCTTTGGTGCGATCTGCGCGGCGAGTTGGCCCGAGAGCCCCGTGCGTGCCGCCCGGGCGGTCATGGCCTTGGGCGGACCCGCCCAGGGCCCGATCCTGCTTGCTGGCGCCGGGGCCGACCGCTTTTGTGAGAACACGGGTCTCGCCCAGCGGGTCCCGTCGTCGCTGTGCGGCGAGGGCGTAGAACCGATCTCGCGCAGCGGAACCGTAGGCGCGGTGGCCGTCGACCAGGACGGCCATCTCGCCGCTGCCACCTCCACGGGCGGGCGGCTCGGCAAACTGCCCGGGAGAGTCGGTGACTCTCCCATCGCCGGGGCGGGAACCTGGGCGGACGACAGGACAGTCGCGGTCTCGGCCACCGGCGAAGGCGAGTCGTTCCTGGTGGCCGGCTTCGCTCACCGGGTTGACTGGTGTGTCGACCGAGGTGCACTGCCAGCAGCGGCGCTCGAGGAGGCCCTGTCAGCTGTTCGGTCGCGCGGCGGTCATGGCGGCGCGATCGTCCTCAAGCGGGACGGGAGCTTTGCTGTCGGCTTCGATACTTCCGCGATGTTGCGCGCCTGGCGGGGCCGGAGCCGTTCGACAGTCCGGCCTCTTCGCCCGGATAGGGACGGTGAGACCGACCTTCACGGTGGCTGAGGGCTCGTGTTTCTTCGGCGCTAAGGCTTCGCGTCGCGGCGAAACTCCGGATGGACCTCGATGGCAGGACGCGGCGCAATCACAATGCGATCTCGACCTTCGGCCTTCGCGCGGTACATCGCGGTATCAGCGACGTTGACGACCTGGTCGAGCACCGCACCATGCCGCGGGAAGAACGCCACGCCTATCGAAGCGGTCACACGCGGGACGCCGTTTCCTGGTGTGGGCAGCTTGGTGAGGACCTCCCTGACGGCTTCTGCCACTCGCATGGCCCCGGTCTCATCGCTGTTGTGGAGCATCAGGAGGAATTCCTCGCCGCCGTATCGGACGGCCGCGTCACCGGTCCGCAGCGTGCCCTGTAGAGCACGGCCGACGTTGCGCAGCAGGGCGTCACCGGCTATGTGCCCGCATTGGTCGTTGACCCGCTTGAAATGGTCGAGATCTATCAGCAAGATCCCGATCTGGGTGCCAGTCCGGCTGCTGAGCGCGGCTTCGCGCGTCGCCAGCTCGTCCCACCAACGGTGATTGAGCAACCCGGTCAAGGTGTCGGTCATCGCACGCAGCTCGAGCTCGGCGTAGAGCTGTGCGTTGCGCCAGGCAGCAGCGGTTATGTAACCGAAGAGGGCACAGCGCTCGAGGTCTTCCTGGGTGAACTGGGACAGACCGTTTCGCCACATGTCGATGACGCCGAGCCGGTGGTCTCCCGCCATGAGCGGCACGACGAGCAGGGACTCCTCTAAGGTCGACTCGTCCTGTCCGGGGATCGAGACGGCCTCGGAGTGGCTGCGCGTGTCGGAGCAGTTGTACGGGTACCCGCGGAGGAAGGCCCACCCGGTGATGCCGCGGTCCATCGAGATTTCCATCTTGTTGAGCCCCTCTAGCTCTCCACCTGCCAGGACGCGTGCGCGGAGCCGGTAACGGTCCCAGTCTGCTTCGAAGATCGCGAACCGGTCGGCGCGCACGGTGAGAGGCAGACGTTCAGCTGTGACCTCGAGGATCCGGGTCGGATCATGCTCGGCCTGCATCAGGCGGGCGGCCTCGCCGAGAGACCAGGCGAAGCCCTGGGCATCGACCGCCGCGCTTGGTGTGGTCGGGAGCTTGGCGACAATTGCCGGGGCATCAAGCGCGGTGCCCGGGGCGGTAAGGATCCGTACCCCCTGGCGTCGGAACCAGGAGGGCGACACGATCTCGTCGCCCGGCACTGCTGCAGCGGAGCTGAGAACGGCAGGAGATCCGAGGTGTGGGCCGATGCCCAAGCGGGCTCCGAGCCCTATCAAGCGCTGCGCAATCGAGTCATCGACGATGCCGCGGATGATGACGTGAGCACTGAGCCGGGCGCAGTAGGCGAGCAGGCCGGCGAGTTCCGCGCGTGCCCGAATGCCGGTCGTGACGTAGTCGGTGTAGGTGGGATCCAAGATCACGAAGCTCGGCACCAGGTCGCCCACGGGCGCGCGGCTGAGCACACCGGGCGCCACGTCACCGAGGGCGATGAGGAACCCCCGGTCGCGCCATTCGGCGACCCGAGCTTCGACGAGCTCCGGCCACTCGAGCGCCGTCGACTCGGCAATGATCCAAGCGACTTCTCCAGGTGTGGCCCCGACCTCCGCGGCCTTAACCACAGGGTCGAACCCCTGGTCTTGGAGAAGCTCGGTCGTCAACTGCACCAGGAGAAACGCGGGACTAGTGTGCTGGACCGCCGACAGGGCGGCACAGACAAACTTCCCGGCGTCAGAACGCAACGGCCCGCGGGGGAGAGCTTCGTAGCCGAACACCGTGCGGTCCTGGAGATCCATCACCGGCTGTAGCGCGACGTAGCTGGAGAAGCTCGATGCGTCCTCTGGTACCCCGTTGGCCTCCGCCGCAGGCTCTTGCACACTTCAAGCGTAGAACGCCTGTGGGTCTGTTCAGCCAAAGATGACTCTAGGACGGAAAATCTGCCAAGACCGGCCCTTGACTTGGGGCTAGAGTCCCGCGACATGAGCAGCTGGGCTTCGCTTTAGGTGTCGCGCCTTGCGGCGGGGTCAGGTCCTGTGACAGCTGACGAAGCGGACACCCCGGCGTTGGGCAGCCGGCCACGACGGTCAAGGTCCGTAACCCTACGGCTGGTTGTGAACTCGGTAGCTACGGTCGCAGGCTTCAGTGGCCTGATGTTCCTCCTCTACGCGAGGTCGGTGCATGACCAAGCCGGGACCTCCGACAAGGCGACGGTCATCCTCGAGGGTCAGGCCATGGCCAGCGGGCACCTTCTGCTTCAAGGCTGGAACCTGACTTTCGCCTCGTACTGGACCAGTGACGCGCCCCTTTACGCTCTCGCAGTACGTCTTGACGGCCTGCGTCCCGCGCTGCTCTACCTGGGTCCTGCGGTCATGGCCGCTCTTGTGGTCATAGCTGGGGTGTTCATTGCCCGGGAGGGCTGCCGCGGTGTGCCGGCCTTGGCCGGGGGTGTGGCGGTTGTCGCCCTCCTCGCCTTTTGCACTCCGGCCATGGCGCTGTTCTTCGTCGGCAGGGGGTTCCACGTCAGTACCGTGCTGTACGCGCTGTTGGCCTTTGCCGCGCTGAGACGGGGACGTTTCGGACCGGGATGGGTCTTGGCGGTGGTCCTGCTCGTGGCCGGGATGCTGGGCGATCTCCTACTCGTCGCCTACGGGGCAATACCTTTGCTCCTCGCAGGTCTCCTGGCGGGGTTGCGGCAGCGAAGGTGGCAAAGCGCCGCGAGCAATGTCACTGCTTCGCTCGCCAGTGTGGGGATCGCCGCCCTCGCTCGTCGGCTCGCGGACGCGCGGGGCGCGTTCCGGTCCCAGCCGGCGCTCTCCGTAGTGAACTTGCATCAGATCTTCGCGAATCTTGGTCACGCACCGGGCTATTTCTCCGATCTCCTCGGCCTCACGAACGGCCTGCGCCATAACGGGGGAGTGCCGTTCGGCCTGCGCGCGGTGCATGTCGTTGGAGCGTTGTGTGTGCTGGCCTGCCTCGTTGTCGCTCTGAGGAGCCTTGTCACCGGTTTTCGGCGCCCTCGGACCGCGCCGAGCCCGGCGGGCGTGTCTGAGACATGGCGGCTCGACGACGTCCTCATCATCACGGTTCTCTGCTCGATAGTGCCGTTCGTAGCATTTGCACGAGCGGACCAGAACGGGGTGCGTTACCTCGCCGTGTCGGTCATGTTCACCACCATCGTGGCCGGTCGCCAGGTCGCCCGGGCGTGGCCGAAGGTCCCGGTCGGGCGGCCCGCTCGAGCGATTGCGGCTGTCGCAGTGGCGATGTGTCTGTGCTTTGTGGCCGGTGTCGGCTATTCGCTGAGCAGCCCTGAGCCGCAGTATGAGGTTCCGTCGCTGGTCGCGTGGCTCAGCGCCCACGATCTTCGATGGGGCGTCGGCGACTACTGGGCCGCGAGCATCACGACGGTTCAGAGCGGCGGGACAGTCGTCGTTCGACCGGTGGAGGCCGCGGCCGGCGGAGCCCTCCAAAAGATGACAACGCTGTCGACGAGCAGCTGGTACAGAGGTCAGGAATGGCAGTTCCTCGTATACGGCAAGCCGATCATCGACAACGTCGACTTCGACGCCGCGCTTAGAACCTGGGGTCCGCCGGCTGAGACTCATGTCATCGGCCCGTACCACATCCTTGTCTGGAGTCATCCGGTCGTCCTTCCCAACCCGGCCTAGGTCGTGAGGGGCCGTGTCCGCGCGAGAGACACCGCCCGCCCTCACAGGCTCGCTCGCAGGCGACATTGCTAGGCTCATGTCCCACTTGGTTTCGGAGCCGCTCGGACAGTCGCGGGTCGAGAGCTTCGTGTGTCCGAGGTCGATCTCGGATCGGGCCAGCACCTTGGCCCGAGTCCTGATGGGCAGATCCTCGGCCTGTTCGATTGCAAGCAAGGCCGAGAGGCCATCAGCAGTGGCGAGGGTGAAGGAATTCCTATGCTGAACTCAAGTTCATGGGTTGTCGTAGGCCTTGACAACGGCGGCAACTGCAACAGCGCGACGGTGCTCGACGGCCTGGGCCGCTTCCTGGTGGACAGCTTGGTCGAAAGCCCGAGCCGCGTTCGAGAAGGGCCGGAAGTGGCGATTGAAGCCCTGGCCGGTGCTCTGGATCATGTGCTGGGGATAACGGGGGTGCCGCGCGAATCGGTGCGTTCAGTCGGCCTTGGAACGCCAGGGCCGGCGAGCCCCGATGGTGTCATCTCCTCAAAGGGGGCGACGAACTTCTCCGAAGCACCCTGGCGGGGGTTCGATATTCGCTCCGCGCTCGAGCGTCGTCTCGGGGTTCCTGTCGTCTACAACAACGATGGCAACGCAGCAGCTCTTTACGCGCACCATTCCTATTTCGGGCGCGACGCAGCGCTGCACTCCTCGGTGTCGGCGATCGTCGGCACGGGCCTAGGTGGAGGGGTCGTAGAGGGCGGGCATGTCGTGAGAGGAGCCGCCGGCATGGCGGGCGAGCTCGGCCATGTCCACATACCCATGCAAGGACTCCTCGCCGAAGGTCAGGCAATTCCGCAGTGCAACTGCGGCTTCTTCGGCGATGTGGAGAGCGTCGCGTCACTGACCGGGATAGAGAGGAACCTCCTTCCATACTGGCTGACGCGCTTTCCAGACCACGAGCTCGCTAAGAAGGAGTCGATCCGCGAGGCAGCGAAGAGGGTCCGTGACTATGCAGACTCCGACGACCCGCTCGCAATGGAGATCTTCAACCAGCAGGCAATAGCCATCGGGCGGCTGTTCACGATTGCGAGCAACTTCATCGACCCGAGCGCCTATTTTGTCGGTGGCGGCGTGGTCGAGGCATCACCGAGATTCCGGGAGTGGTTCCTCACGCGCGTCCGCGAGCACACCGACCTGCGCGAGGAGCAGCTCGAGGCCGCGAACTTCGCGCTCATTGCCGAGTTGGACATGGCAGGCGCAAGAGGGGCCGCGCTCGCGGCCCTTGACTCGCTCGGCACTCTTTGATCGGGCGCCTGGTCCCACGGCTACCTCGGCGTCGTTGTCGAGATGAAGCTCGTCAGCGACGCGATCGAAGATCTCGACCTCACTGCGCGTCCACGACATCGGGATGATCGGCCCACCAACCTCAGCCCGATGGAGTGGGAGCTCATCAAGATCCATGCCCAATCCGGTGCGGGGATCTTTAAGCGGGTCACTTTGGCCGGTGCCCGGGATGATCGCGCAACACCATGAGCACCTGTCCGGATCGGGGTGCCCGTCCAGACCTCAACGCGAGGAGATCTGCCTTGGGGCAGGCATCATCGCCGTGACCGACACCGTGAAGGCCATGTCGTACCGCGCCGCGTTGGGGGCGAAGCTGCTGTCGGTGAGACCGTGAAGGGGCGCGGGAGGCTCTTCGACCCGGCGGTCGTGGACGAGTGCGTGGCTCTTGTCCACAGTGGCCGGCTACGCCTCGGAGCGATTCGGGAGTAGTAAGCGGTCTGCGGTCACAAGGGGTCCGGCGTCGCGCACATCGTCTTGCAGCCTGGACAGGGCTCGGCCCGAGGGGCGCTGGCACCGGGCCGAGGAGGTCTTCAGCCCACGAGCGCGACGATTGCCTCCGCCAAAAGTGGTCGGGCGAAGAGGAACCCCTGACCCTGGTCGCAGTCCAACCCGGCGAGGGTGTCGAGTTGATGGCTCGTCTCGATGCCCTCGCCGATCACGGTTATGCCGAGGGCGTGTGACATGGCAGTGAGAGCGGCGACAATCTCGCGGTCACGAAGGCTCCGACCGATTTGCGCCACGAAGCTCCGGTCGATCTTCAAGATGTCGACCTTCATGCGCTGCAGGTGGGCGAGCGACGAATAACCGGTCCCGAAGTCGTCCAGAGCCAGACGCACGCCGAGTTTGGAGAGCGCCGAGAGCGTCGTCTGGACGTCGCCCCACTCGCCGACGAAGGCGGTCTCGGTCATCTCCAGGCAGAGCCGCCCGGCTGGGATGCCTTTGCTGGCAATCACATTGGCAACACGGTCGGCGAAATGGGGATCCGACAGTTCGGCGCCTGACACGTTGACAGCCATTGTGAAGACGGCGGGCCAGTCATCGCGGGTCGTCCACTCGGCGAGCTGCCGGCAGGCCTCGTTCAAGACGAACGAGTCGATCCTTGCGATCAGCCCATGTTGCTCGGCGAAGGGGATGAAATCGTCCGGAGCCACGACGCCGCGATGGGGATGGCGCCAGCGCACCAGGGCCTCGACGCCGATCAAGGTCTGGTCTTTCAGGGAGAAGAGCGGCTGATAGAGAAGGAACAGCTCCGCGTTCTCGATCGCCTGGTTCAGCTCGGTCTGGAGACGGCTTGCCGATGTACCGATGCGATGGGACGAGTCGAAGGAGCGGTACCGGTTCCGACCTGTCTCCTTGGCCTCGTACATCATCGCGTCGGCATCGCGAATCAGGTGGAAGGGCTGGGCCCCTGGATCGCGGGTGACGACGATCCCGATGCTGCACGTGACCGAAAGGTCGCGCCCGTCCTCTACATAGCGGGCACGGATCCCGTTGACGATACGGTCGCCGATGAGGCCGACGTCATCCTCATCGTGCAGGGCCCCGCACAACACGACGAACTCGTCGCCGCCCAGCCGGGCGACGGTGTCGGAGTGCCTAGACAGCAGCGAGAGCCGGCGACCGACCTCCGCGAGCACCTGGTCACCGGCGTCGTGACCGAACGAGTCGTTGATCCTCTTGAAGTGGTCCAGGTCGACGTACAGGACCGCTAGGCGGTCCGGCTGCCGCTCAAGGGTGGCAAGAGCCTGGGAGAGCCGGTCCATCAGGGCGACCCGGTTCGCCAGACCGGTCACCGGGTCGTGCAAGACCTGATAAGCGAGAGCATTCTCCGCCTTGATCTGGGCTGTCACGTCGCGGGAGATGCCGAAGGTGCCGATGACCTGCCCGTTCACATCGCGAAGCGGCATCTTCGTGGTTGAAACCCAGGGACTGCTTCCGTTGCGGAAGGTCTCCCGTTCCAACTTTCCCACCATGGGCTCGCCCGTGCTGATGATCCGCTGTTCGTCCTCAAAGGCGGCGGCAGCGTGCTCCTTGCTGAAGAAGTCGAAGTCGGTCTTGCCGACTATCTCCTCCGCAGCGCAGTTTGGTGTGACCGCGGCGATCCAGCCTGCGCTTACGAGGAGGAACCGGCTGCGCACGTCCTTGAAGTAGACGCGCTCCTCGGTGGTGGAAAGCAGGTTGCCCATGCAGGTGAGCTTCAAGTCGCGCACCGATTCGCTTTCCTGCAGCCATTCTTCGTGCAGCTTTGCCTCAGCCATATCGACTCCTGCGCGGGGATCGATGAGTAGCATCGACCAACTTGGCGCGAATGTTTAGCGTCGGTCCAAAGGCCGCCTTGGCGAAGTCTCTCCGCACCGGGCACATCGGTGGCGGGGAATGGGGACATCGGCCGCGGTTCGAGCCTGGAGGGGACCCCTATTTCATTGGCCATCTTGGCGTAGCGCGGGGCACTTCTGAGCAGGGAGGACCGTCTACTCTCCATCCTGTAAAGGGCGTCGCGTTCGGATCAGAGGCACACCGGGTTCAGCCCGCGTCGTGTCCGATCTGCCCTGACTGCGGCGGCTCAGATCCACCATCGGGGGCCCCGCTCCCACGTTGAGCTGTGAACGGTGGGCAAAGCGGAGTCCTGGAAGTCAGATGTCGCGACAAATGAGTGATTGACCGATGGAATGAGACAGCTGAATTCGGTGACGTGTCTGTGTGAAGCGGAGAGCGGTTCGTGGCGCAAGAAGACCTGCCGCTATCTCACACAACGGCCGAGTCGTTCGGCAAGGACGACGACAGCCCCCGAAGCCGGACCGTCGCCCGCTTTCGGCGAGATGTGGGAGATGACCACATCGGACGAGCTCGGGCGGATCGTCCGTACACTGTCGGCCCAGTTGCAACGGGGAGCCTGCCTCGAGCCCACAGCCGAGTCCGCACGCTCTTGTCGCGCGACGGCCGCTCGTGACTCGGTGTTCTGGCGACTTCTGCTCGACGAGCTGTCGGACATCTTGGGCGCTCGGCGCTCTCCTTGGATGTCTCAGCCGTCCCTACGCAGACGCTGGTACGCGACACGAAGCGAGAAGAATGAGGCCGGGTCAGACGGAAGAGTGGCAAAAATGGCATTCTTCGCCGTTACTCGACGTCGAAGAGTGGTGTTCTTGCGCTGTTGGTTTAGGGCAAATAGGCGTCCATACGTGAACGGAGGTGCCGATGTTTCCTTCCAGGGGGATGCGGTGGAAGTTTGCGGCGGGCGTCATCGCCCCGATTGTCCTTGGGACAGTCGCCGTTGTCGGCATGCCCCAAATTGCTTTCGGAGCTCGCCCAATTCCGGTCGTCATATCGTTCACCGCCAACAGGACCAGCATCACCGATACCCGTGGCAGGATCGTGCTCAGGACAACGCTCAAGTACGCGTCCTCATGCGAGATCCCAGTGATACCAAGCTTGAGGCGCCTGCCGTACCTGGCGTCCGGGCGCTTCGCGGCCAACGCCGCCTGGCTTCTGCTGAAGACCACCGCCCACATCCTCGGCCGCTGGATACGGCCCATCGGCCTCGATGAACAGTCGGCACCATGACGACCAAGACGCTGTGCACGAGATTGCTGTCGGTGCCCGGGCGAATGACAAGATCGGGAGGGCGCCGACAGCTTCACTTGCCAACGGACCGGCGATGGGAGGAACAGTTCTGCCGCTGTCTCGAAAACCTTCGGGATATCCGCCTTCAGAACACCCCGGTCAGGGCCTGCCCCGTGAGCAGTGGACGACGTCCCACGCCCTTGCTCCGCAACTGAGGCCCAGTCGGAGATGCGCGACGTCGGCATTCCGAGGTGAACTGCCTACCACGCAGACGAGAATTCTCTAAGGCTCACCGACCCGCATGCCGATGCAATGAGAGATAGCGGCTATTTGAACCGAGAGGTATGCGCATGTCGGATCTTCCAGAGGGACTCAGCGTCTGGCCCCCGGAGTTCGAGGAGGCGGGCGAGGAGGGCTTCACCCTCATCGAGCTGCTCGTTGTCCTGCTTATCATCGGAATTCTGCTCGCGATCGCGATCCCGACGTTCCTGTCGGTGACCAAGACCGCCAACAACACCGCTGCGCAGGCCAACTTGCAGACAGCCCTCACGGGTGCCGACACCTACTACACCAGCAGCAACCAGACCTACGCCGGACTTTACGGTGGCACAACCACCTCGAGCATCACGGCCATCGACACCGGCCTGACGTACGTAAGTGGTTCAGCCTCAACCAAGTCGAACAGTATTTCGATCAATGCCCTTGGCTCGGCCGGCTGGGTGGTCCTGGCGGCCTGGGCGCCGGGAACAAAGGACTGCTGGGTCATCCTCGACCAGAAGTCAACGCAGGCTTCAACGGGCATCGCCGGTAACACAACGTACCTCGCTCCCGGCACGTACTACGGAGTGATCAGGTCGACGACCACCACTAGCTGTGCAGCCGGTTCGTCTATGACCGTACCGGCCGCGAATTGGTCACCAACGGGCTTCCCGCACGGCTGATCACGCTGCGCCGCACAGCGGTCTTCGTTGGGTGCGCCCGTTGCTTCTGTCCGGGAGTCGCCGCCACTACGGAACTGCGATGAGCCGAACATTCGGTCACACCTTGAGTGGTACACGTCCTGCCGACATTCACGTGTCCGCAAGACCCTGAGCAGTACCCAATAACCTGCCGGCGACGGGTTTCTCCCGAGCATGTTCTAAATTCAATACCTGGACCTGTACCGGGACGGAGTAAACGAACTTAGCCCAGCGATGCCACTTGAAGTTACCCAAGTCCAAGGCGCAGGCCGTCACGGAGCGGAGGGACGCCTGAACTGGAGCCACCCAGCAACTAACAACACCGTCGCCGCCATAATCAACACCCGAGCCAGACAAGTCGGACTCGGACACGTCGCCCCGCAAGACCTCCGCAGGACCTCCGCCGGAATCCTTCACCGGGCGACTGACGAGCACGGAGCGTATCACTTCGACCTACTCGACATCCAACAGGTACTCGGACTCAACAACCTTCGGACCCAGCGACCACCATGCGCTGCTACTCGAACCGATGCAGACCGAAGTACTCGACCGGGCGGCTCTATTCCTCAACCAGGGACGATCCCTCCAGACCAGAAACGCACTGGAGAGGGAATAGACGAGATAACCGAGCCAAACCCTAAACCTACGCCAGACTAGATGGCCCGGAAGCACGGACCAAGATGCACTACCGGTGAACACCCCCAGATCCCCGATCCACCGTTAGTGGCCTAGTTTGACCTGCAAACTTGTCAAGTCGAGGATAAAGGAGCCTTCGGGGCGCGCCGATGAGTCACGTTCGTAGCCATCGACGCGGTGTCGGGCATCTCGATCTTGCGCCCATAGAGAAGGTCCTCAACCGTCAGTAGTTGCAGCCGCGGGTAGTGCTGCCGCCAGGGACTGTCGTAGTTCCCAGCGTCGGCGGCCTCTTCGCGCATCGGGCGCGTGGGCGGCTCCATCGAAACGAGAAGGCGCAGCTATGGGCTTCCGCTGAGTCACTATCTGCTATTATTTGGTAGTAACCGGGGGGATAATCGGCGACATATGAAGCGAGGAAGCCAATGTTCCGTTCCAGGGTCCGGTCGAAGTCGGCGATGGCCATCACTGCCTCGATTGTCGTTGCGACAATCGCCGTCGTCGGTATGCAGGTCGCGCTTGCCGCAAGTCCAGTTCCCGTTGTCGTGTCGTTCACCGCGACAAAGACCACCATCCCCGACACCGGTGCCAGAATCGTCCTCAAGGCAAGCATCAAGTACGCGTCGTCCTGCGAGATCACTGTCTCACCAAGCCTGCCGGGATTCCCGAAGTCCTTCTCCTGCTCCTCCGATCGCGTGATGCAATCGGTCACCTTGCGCGCCAATAAGACTGGAAACCCGATTACCTACTCCTTCGGGATGGCCGTGAAGAACTCGACTGGCAGCATTACGGCGACGAACGTCGCCGTAACTGAAGATGCCGCTCTTCCGATTCCAGTTCCCGTTGTCGTGTCGTTCACCGCGACAAAGACCACCATCCCCGACACCGGTGCCAGAATCGTGCTCAAGGCAAGCATCAAGTACGCGTCGTCCTGCGAGATCACTGTCTCACCAAGCCTGCCGGGATTCCCGAAGTCCTTCTCCTGCTCCTCCGATCGCGTGATGCAATCGGTCACATTGCGCGCCAACAAGACTGGAAAGCCGATTACCTACACCTTCGGGATGGCCGTGAAGAACTCGACGGGCAGCATTACGGCGACGAACGTCGCCGTAACTGAAGGTGTCGGATCACCTCCGATCTCGTTCACGCCCCCGCCACCTGGTAATCCGACGACCGTCGTTTTCGCGCCCGAGGGCGTTTTCGTCGCGGATAATCCCCTCATCGTGACAGTGACGAACAACAGTTCCGCGACTCAAGACATCGCCAGCGCCGCGATCAGCACCGTCGCCGACTCGGCCGACTTTGGCCTCACTATGAACAACTGCGCCAACGTCACCCCACACGCGAGCTGCTCGTTGGCAATTCAGTTCAGGCCGAGTGGTGCCGGTATCCGAACCGGCGCTGTCAGCGTCGTTGACGCGAGCTGGGGTGCTTCGGGCACCACGATACAGCTCAATCTGAGCGGAACCGGTGTGTGGGCGACCGCTACAGTTTCCAGTGCTTACATCCACGATAACGCCCTGATCTTCCCAACAAGTCAGGTCTTACTAACGCAAAGCCCGATCCAGCCCGTGACCCTCACGAACGTCGGTACGGTACCGCTGTATATCAGTCCATATTCCCCCCCTTCTACCCCTCCCACTGGGATTGCAATCACCGGGGGTGACGTCACCGACTTCACCGCAACGCTGGATACGTGCAGCAACCAGATCAACGCGGCCGATCCGCTCATCGTGAGCGTTGGTCAGAGTTGCACGTTCGAGGTCGGTTTCGAGCCATCGGGCACCGGTACCCGAACAAGCTACGTCGTGCTTGCCGACAACACGCTCGGCGGTGAGACACAGCTGCAGCTGAAAGGTGTCGGTATCGCAAAGCCCGCCTGATCTCCTGAGACGACCCCTAGCTATAGTTAGCAGTTAGTCCGATTGGCAACCGCGCCCTGGTCTTATGGTCGTGTAACGGCAGAGGCTTGGATTTGCGTGGCTGAACGGCTCCCACCCTGCTCTCCGAACAGGGTGTTGTAGGTCGCGCTCGAGTTGAAGGGCGGGTCTAAGCTTAGGCGCAGCGGGGGAGTCTTCCGGGCCACGTGATCCCGTTGTCACAGGAATGACTCGGGGGATTTCCCTACGGAGCTTGACCGAGCCTCGTAGCCGAGGCTGACGGTCGATGGCCTTGAGATGCAGTTTGCCGCTGCTGTGAGTTACGGCGCACACACCCGCCCGTATTCATCCGGTCCGACGGACCCGACCCATGCGGTCGCGACAGCCTCGCGGGACCGCCTGGCAGGCGCGTAATCTTCAAACATGCCTGAGGCGAACGTTCCAATTGCCACGGATGCGCACTTCGACCACATGTACAAGAAGTGGGATGCGACCTGGCAGCGCTTTGGAGAGCGCCCACGGCTCGACGGCGTGAGGTTCCTCGACTTCGGTTGCGGCCTTGGCGCCTTCTCGGTGCACGCCGCTCAGGAAGGCGCCCAAGTTGTCGGACTCGACATCGATTCCGAATCGATCGCCTGCGCGAGGTCGATCGCTAAGCGGCGGTTCTCTGAGCTCGACATCACCTATACGGAGACTCCTATCGAGCAACTCGACGGACAGTTCGATGTCATCATGACGAACGAGGTGCTAGAGCATGTGGTTGACCTTGCTGGGTGCTTCGAAGCGGTGCGGAAAAGACTCCGGCCGGATGGGAGCTTTTACGCGGGCTGGGGCCCTCTGTGGTACTTCCCAACGGGTGGTCATCACTTGACCGTCAGTATCGGGAAGTTCCCCGTCCCTTGGTCACACCTCATGAAGCCAATCGCACGGACCCAGTCCCACAAGGGCCGTTCGACTTTCAACTACTTGCGCCCATCCGATTACGAGGCGATCCTCGCCGCTTCCGGGTTGGAGATCGTCTCATGGCACGTCAACCCGGGACGACATCCTCTCTACCGGGTACTCCGCGTTGCCTCCAAGGTCGCACCCACACTATTCACCGCGAACATATATGCGGTCTTGCGGAGAAGTGAGTACTAGTGCTGGGAGATCCGCGTCGTCGGCCCTCCGACGGTAGGCCAGAAGCCTGCCGGTCGGATCGGTCTCGCCGCGAGAAGAAGCTGTAACCGTTATCTGGTGATCTCCCACACTTTGAGCAACCTGCATTTGCCGCAATGTGCGAGGCACTTCGCGATTGCCTTCTCCCGCGGTCTCTTCGACGAGACCGACAAGCTCAGCAGTGGGGGAGCGATTCACCTTCCACCCGGAAATGGACTTGCCATCACAGCGGTAGCAGGGCGAAGAGTCCCAGGCGTGGTAGGCAAACTCATGGCCAAAGCGGCAGCACATGACGAACTCGCGCAGAGCGGTTGGAGCTGACGGCGAACGCCGTGAGGTCCCCCATGTCGAATAGCCTTGAGACCCTGTTCACGTGATCTATCGAGGACGCGTTCCACTCAGCTCTGTTCACGCCGTCGAAGGGAGCAGGGGCACAGGAGGAGTGCCCGGTCGTCGCCATCGCACCCTTCATGTCGCCGACAGATGGGCACCCTTGTCCGAGGGCGCGGTCACTGTGAAAAGCATAGGTTCGCTTCCGTAGCGAACAGGCCGCTCGAACGGTTCCAATATCGCCGGACACAGGGAGCTCACCGCACACGCTGGTGACCTCCACACCGAAATACGGCTGTCGCTTCGCAGCACAGGCAACAGAAGCGAATAGCCGAGTCACAGTGTCGATACCTTCAACCGGGTGACCGACACTCCTAGCGCAGCGCACAAATAGTTAGTCGCAGCAGGCTCCTAGCAACCATGCCAGAACCACATCGCGGCCCAAGCCTTCCTGTCTTCTGCGCGCTCACCAGTCAGTCCGAGCAGACTCGCCCATTCCGCGACGATCGAACGCTCTTGACATCCGCGCGGCCCGTTACCAGTGTAACGAGGCGCTTCGCGGCTCTAGACGCGGGAGCTGCATCGAAGAGTTGCTGACGCCGCCCTCCGCCTCGTTGTCCCGTGCAAAGTCCCGGGCCCGGCAGGGCTTCGTCTCCGGGCGACCATGGCCGGCCTTGACTGGCCTGCACCGCCCCGCCAGACACCGACTCTTTGACGATGCAGTATGTAGGTGCCGTGTTACAGGGCACGCACCTGCGAAACCGATCGCCACGACTGCCGCAAAGACGTTCAACTGTTTGCGAGGCCAGAACTATTCTGCTGATGTGCGAGCTATGGCGGGTATGTCGCGTGCATTGACTCGTCATGCGATCCCGCTCGCGGGAACGGCTGTTCTTCTAGGCGCGTTCATGGGGATGAGTCTGTTCTTCTTACCGGAATTGCACCACCTGCACGGTTGGTCCTACACCATGGATATCTGGGACAACTTCCAGCTCGCCCACCTTGCAGATGCCGGGGCCTATCCGGCGACCTAGGGTCAAGGTCTCGCAGAAACACCGGGCATCGTCTTCGCTCTGGCGCCAGTGTGGTGGATTACGCATGCCTCCGGCATGTCCGTCGCGTTTGTCTTCGCACCACGGCACCCGACGGCATGGCTCGTCCTGGGGACTTACGAAGTGCTGCTGAGTGCCGCCGCTCTCTTTGCCGTCGACGCGGTAGTCGTTCGCCTCGGAGCCTCTGCCACTCGGCGGCTGCTTATCTGCGCAGCCGAGGTGTTTGCGCTCTACAACGTCGTCCTATGGGGCCATCCCGAGGACGCCGTGGCCGTGGCGTGTCTGCTCTATGCTTGCCTGGCCGCCTCGGAGAAGCAATGGTCCAGACTCGGATGGCTCTTTGGGGGAGCCGTAGCCTTCGAGCCCGTCGTCCTCCTAGCGTTGCCCTTTCTGCTCTTTGCCGCCAGATGGAGGAGCTTTCCCGGTCTACTGGCGCGGGTGGCGGCACCGACAGCGGCGTTGCTTATCCTGCCACTGACGATGAACTGGTCAGTCACAGTCCACGGCCTCCTAGGCCAGGCCACGTATCCATCTCTGAATCGGCCAACGCCCTGGCTTCACATCGCTCCTTCGCTCGGCCACGAGGGATACATCGGTGCTACCGCCGTGGTAGCGGCGGCAGACGGTCCGTCTCGATTGCTGGCGGTTCTCTTCTCCCTCATCCTCGGTCTCGCATTTCGCCGACGTGCACAGCAGCTGAGCGTGCTCATCGCAGTCGTGGCGCTCACCTTGTCTCTATGGTGCGCGTTTGAGACCGTGATCGCCCCTTATTACGTCTGGCCGACGATCGCTGTCGCCCTGATAGGCCTGAGTGGTACAAGCCGACTAAGGTCAGCCGCGACATTGGTCTTTGCCTTACTTGCCGACGTGGCAAGCAACGCCGATCGTAACTGTTCAGGTGTCGGCTTCGTGAGGTGACAGTCGGGAGGCGCTCAGGTCCGAGGAACCACTCCCGGGAGCCAGACGTCTCCTTCGAAAACAAGCTGTAGCCCGGAGAGTACGTCCTGTCCCTGCTTTCGCATCGTCGAGATGTAGCTGCGGATGGCGCAGTAGCTGCGGGCCCCCTCGAGTGTGCGCCAGGAGCCCGAGATCTTCTGCTGGAGCTTGACCATCCTCACGTCGCGCTCGGCCTGGTTGTTGTCAAAGGGTGCTCGGAAGTCGGTCGCGAAGCGCAGCACATCGGCCCGCTGAGCATCGAGGCGCTTGAGCAGGTTGGCGGCGGTCGCCTTGACGCCGTGGCGCTTGCCGATCGCCGGAGCAGGGTTGGCCGCCCATCCCTTTTGGATGAGCATCCCGTAGCGGACCCGGATCGAGTGCAGCGTCGCCTCCTCGAGGCGGTCGCACCCGGCACCCTTACTTGTTTCGACGCTGTGCTTGGCCTCGAGGAGGAGGGCGATCATCTCCTTGGCCCAGCCCTGGTCGAACACGACGCCGACCCCTTCGAGCTCGCGGAGATGGTGCGCGTTATGAGGACTTCCCCATAACGCGCACTATGCAGAACGCGGGATTATGCGGAAGCTTCTCCGGTGGCGCCGTGTTTTTCAAGAGAAA
>Ga0224555_1001118_pt1 | contig 39071 bp, 33 predicted proteins | sample 714S23034metaG_FD_180687 | JGI IMG/M metagenome (GOLD analysis project Ga0224555, IMG submission 180687) | Peat soil microbial communities from Stordalen Mire, Sweden - 717 S2 30-34 | ecosystem: Environmental > Terrestrial > Soil > Wetlands > Peat | place: Sweden: Norrbotten County, Stordalen... | reverse complement strand
AACCTGGTGGCGCGAAATCCTGACCAAACTCACCGCTCTACCCAACTGCCATGCAGTTGCCTCTCTTCAAGCATGAACCCGCCAATCTTACTCATTATCATGGTCCAACTGAATCGTTCCGGCTAAGGGCCTGGGCGGAAACAGCTAGGCCGCGCAAGCCAAAAAAGCGCCGTTCCGTGCGATGCGGAACGGCTTTATTTTTCAATGAGTTGCATCAAACCCACGACTTGCGGACCAGCCACGTCTTGATGACCTGCGTCAGGGCGACGTAACACAACAACGTCGCCAGCAGGATCAGCCAGAAAAGCGGCGGCAAAGGAACAAACCCCAGTGGGGCCGCCAGCGGTGAATACGGCAATACCGCGCCGATAACCATGATGAGAATCGTCGTCATCGAAAGCTGCCAGCTTGAGCGCGACTGGATGAATGGAATCAGGTTCGTGCGGATGACGTGGATGATGAGCGTCTGGGTCATCAGGGACTCGACAAACCAGCCGGTGTGGAACAGCGCGGCGGCGTAAGTGTGGTCATTGTCGGGAGCGTTGGCGAAACGCGCGGCCAGTTCCGGCGGCGGCACCAATCCCAACTGGTTGCATTTGAACACAAACCACATCACGGCATAGGTTGTGTAATCAAAAATGGAGCTGATGGGGCCGATGAAAACAATAAACCTGGCGATCTCGCCCACGTTCCAGGGCCGGGGCTTGGCTGTTTGTTGCGGGCCGACATTGTCGGTGGGAATCGGCACCTGCGAGAAATCGTAAAGCAGGTTGTTGGTCAGGATCTGGATGGGAGCCATCGGCACGTAGGGCAGCCAGGCGCTGGCACCGATGACGCTGAACATGTTGCCGAAATTCGAACTGGCGCCCATGCGGATGTATTTGAGGATGTTCACAAACACCTTCCGGCCTTCGAGCACGCCTTCCTCCAGCACCATCAGATTTTTTTCCAGCAGGATCACGTCGGCGGATTCCTTGGCGATGTCCACCGCGTTGTCCACGGAAATGCCCACGTCGGCGGCGCGGAGCGCGGGGGCGTCATTGATGCCGTCGCCCATGAAACCGACCACGTGGCCTTTTTTCTGAAGCGCCTGTACCACGCGCTTCTTGTGCGCCGGTGAAAGGCGCGCAAACACGTCCATGGTTTCCACCGCCTCGGCCAGTTGCGGGTCGGACATCGTCTCGACCTGGCTGCCGATCAGGATTTTTTCCGCGTGAATGCCAACTTCGCTGCAAACCTTGCGCGTGACCAGGTCGTTGTCGCCGGTCAACACCTTGACCGTGACGCCATGCTGCCGCAAAGCCTCGATGGCCTTGGACGCGGTATCCTTGGGGGGATCGAGGAACGCGAGGTACCCGGTCAAAATCAAATCACCCTCATCAGCCTTGGAAAAAGTGGTTTGTTGGCCGAGTTTCTTCGTGGCGACCGCCAGTACGCGAAAACCGTCTTCGCTCAATTCATCAACCTGCTGGACCAGGTCGCCGGCCAGAATCGGCTCCATCGGAAAAATCTCACCCTCGCTCTCAAAATGTGTGCATTTGGCAAACACCGCTTCCGGCGCACCCTTGGTCAGCAGTTGCCGTTCGCCGTCCGGTCCTTCAACAGCCACCGACATCATGCGCCGCGAGAAATCAAACGGGATTTCGTCCACCATTTTGTATCGGTCAATGCCAAGTTCCTTGTGCAATTCCTTGTAACGCAGCACCGCCCGGTCGAGAACGTTTTTCAGCCCGGTCTGGAAGTGGCTGATGAGGTAGGCGTCGCGCAGTACCGCCTCGCTTTCGTTTTTGAAGACGTCGCAATGGATTTCGAGGATGACGTGATCAATCGTCAGCGTGCCGGTCTTGTCGGTGCATAACACGTCCATGGCGCCGAAGTTCTGGATGGAATTCAGCCGCTTGACGATGACCTTCTTCTTCGACATGGCCAGTGCGCCTTTCGACAGGCACACCGAGACGATCATCGGCAGCATTTCCGGCGTCAGGCCGACCGCCACCGCCAGCGAGAAGAAAAACGCCTCTTTCCAATCGTGCTTGGTCAGGCCGTTAATGACGAAGACCAACGGGACCATTACCGCCATGAAACGAATCATCAGCCAGGTGAACTTCTTTATACCGCGCTCAAACGCCGTGTCCACCTGCTGACCGGCCAGGCTGCTGGCCACCTTCCCAAAATACGTCTGCGCGCCGGTGGCAATGATGACGCCGGTGGCCGAACCGCTTTCCACACTCGTGCCGAGAAAGCAAATGTTCGTGTGTTCGATGGAGGAAACGTTCGGGCGTGAATCGGTAACGTCGGTTTTCTCCACCGGCATGGACTCACCAGTCAGCGTGGCCTGGATGATGAACAGGTCTTTGGCGGAAAGGAGGCGGACATCGCCGGGAATCATGTCGCCGGCGGACAATTTCACCACGTCGCCCGGAACGAGTTCCTTGAGCGGAATTTCCCTTGCTTGTCCGTTGCGGACGACAGTGGCGGTGACCTTGATCATCGCCTTGAGTTTGGCCGCCGCATTGTCGGCCTTCGTCTCCTGCACAAAGCGCAGCGACACCCCCAATACCACCATCACCAGCATCACCACGCCGCCGATGTCGTCACTGGATGTTTCCGCCGTGGCAAAGGTCAGAATGGCCAGGATCATCAGCAGGATCACCAGTGGATTGCGCACGGCCACCCAAAGCCGCCACAGCCAGTCGTGTTTCTTTTCCTGGGCGACCTCGTTGGGGCCGAACACTTCCAGTCGCTCCGCCGCTTCTTCTTCGGTCAAGCCGGTCGGCGAGGTGTTAAGTCGTTGGAGGATTTCGGCGGTTTCCTGGGTCGCCGCATCGCGCACCAGATCGGCAGTGCGCTGGCCATTGGAATTTTTCTCGACCGGCATAATTTTTTAGATGGCGTATCTTTCCAAAACCGTGAGCAGTGAGCGCAGGCTGTGGCGGCCTTCGGACGGGGTCGCGGCGCCTTCGATGCACGCGCGCATGTGGGACTCGAGAACTTTTTCGCTGAATGATTTCAGCGCCTGGCGCGCCGAGACAACCTGCATCAGCACATCCGAGCAATCGGTGTCGGCTTCCACCATTTTTTCAATGCCCTCAATCTGGCCTTTGATTTTTCGCAGGCGGACGACCAGTGCCCGTTTTTCCAGTCCGGGACGAACCGATTTCACTTTCATGTTAAAACCTTTAGCATTTTCCGCCCGGTGCGCCACTCCTAAAATAGGCACCTGACGGATATGGGGGGTAGGGGTATATGGCAGCGTGATTTTTGTCAACCACACTTTGTCACTTTTGGGGATTGCCGTTTATCACCGGCCTGGCTTTCAACTCTGACTGACCGCGGATCGGTCTCGCTTTTCGCTGCGCGTTTGCACTGGGAGTTTTGAAACGGCACGGAAAACCAGTTCCGCCGGCTTGACGCTGTGCGCGAACCAGCCTAGCTTTTCATCTATTCGGGGAGCCAACCGGTCCCGCAGTGCGGGACAAAGGCTGAGAGGGCGACGCGGGAGCGCCGCCGACCCAGGAACCTGATCCAGATAATGCTGGCGTAGGAAGCTCCTTGCGGAGGGCCACCGGGGCCACCTTCCTCCAAAGCCTTTCCTGAATCAGCCGGGAGCCGCTCTCAACTCTCAACCAAAGACTATCAACTATTTTATGATTGCAACCAAAGAGTCGTTCGAACCCGCACGGGGAGCACAGGCGTCTCGCCTGTCCGACGGTGCGTCTCGCGCCGTCGAATCCTCCCCTCATAGTTCCGAACAACTGCCCGGCAGCAAACGCGTTTACGTTACCGGCAAAATTCACCCGGACGTCCGCGTGCCCATGCGCGAAATCGAACTCACGCCAACGAAGGTTTTGAGTCGAGGGACGAAAGACGAGGGTCGAGGGGAAAAAACCGCCGCTCTCGACACTCGACACTCGACACTCGACACGTTTGAGGCAAACGAGCCGGTCCGCGTCTATGACTGCGCCGGCCCCTGGGGCGATCCGGAATTTAAGGGCACGGTGGAAGAGGGCCTGCCAGCCCTGCGCCGCGACTGGATCTTGAAACGTGGTGACGTCGAGGAATGTGAGGCCAAAAGTCCACAGTCCACAGTCCACAGTCCACAGTCCACAATCGGTCGCAAGCCGCTGCGCGCCAAACCCGGCAAAGTCGTCACCCAGCTTGCCTACGCCCGTGCCGGCATCATCACGCCGGAAATGGAATTCATCGCTATCCGCGAAAACCTGAGGGTAGCACAGGCGTCCCGCCTGTCCGCCGATTCGTCTCGAATCGGCGATCTTTCCGGCGACAGTGTCCGAAACGATTTGGGAAAACAGCACGCCGGTTCGTCATCACTCCATCACTCCACCACTCCATCGGTCTTTTCCCGTTTCCCGCAGAAAATTCCATCCGAGATAACACCAGAGTTCGTCCGAAGCGAGGTGGCGGCGGGCAGGGCCATCATCCCGGCCAACATCAATCATCCCGAACTCGAGCCGATGATCATTGGCCGCAACTTCCTCGTGAAGATCAACGCCAACATTGGCAATTCCGCCGTGGCTTCGAGCATCGAGGAGGAGGTCGAGAAAATGCGCTGGGCCACCAAGTGGGGCGCGGACACCGTCATGGACCTGAGTACCGGCAAGAACATCCACGCTACGCGCGAATGGATTCTGCGCAACTCGCCCGTGCCCATCGGCACCGTGCCGATTTATCAGGCGCTGGAAAAAGTCGGCGGCAAGGCCGAGGACCTTACCTGGGAAATTTACCGCGACACCCTCATTGAACAGGCCGAACAGGGCGTGGATTATTTCACCGTCCACGCCGGCGTATTGCTGCGCTTCATCCCCATGACCGCGCGTCGCATGACCGGCATCGTCAGCCGCGGCGGCAGCATTCTGGCCAAGTGGTGTCTCGCGCATCACCAGGAAAATTTCACCTACACGCATTGGGACGAAATCTGCGAAATCATGGCCGCCTACGACGTGAGCTTCAGCATCGGCGACGGCCTGCGGCCCGGCTCGATTGCCGACGCCAACGATGAGGCGCAATTTGCCGAACTCAAGGTGCAGGGCGAACTCACCGAGCGCGCCTGGAAACACGGTGTGCAGGTGATGAACGAAGGCCCGGGCCACATTCCGATGCATCTGATCGAGGAAAACATGCACAAGCAGCTCGAGTGGTGCCACGAAGCGCCATTCTACACCCTCGGGCCGCTCACGACCGACATCGCGCCCGGCTACGATCATTTCACCAGCGGCATCGGCGCGGCGATGATTGGCTGGTACGGCTGCGCGCTGCTCTGCTACGTCACGCCCAAGGAACACCTCGGCCTGCCGGACAAGAAAGACGTGAAAGACGGCGTCATTGCTTACAAAATCGCCGCGCACGCCGCCGATTTGGCCAAGGGCCATCCCGGCGCGCAATACCGCGACAACGCGTTGAGCAAGGCCCGCTTCGAGTTCCGCTGGGAAGATCAATTCAACCTCAGCCTCGACCCCGTGACCGCGCGCGAGTTCCACGACGAAACGCTGCCGCAGGACGGCGCAAAGTCGGCTCATTTTTGTTCAATGTGTGGGCCTCACTTTTGCTCGATGAAAATCACCGAAGATGTCAGGAAGTATGCTGCGGAACAGGGTTTGGCTGAGGAACGGGCGCTGAAAGCCGGGATGGAACAAAAAGCTCGTGAATTTGTGGAAAAGGGCGCAGAAATCTACACGAAAGCGTGATAAATCTCTCAACTCTCAACCAACGACAATCAACCAGCGCGCAGCGCTTTGAGGGCGCGGAGGTTTACGCGAAGGCGTAAGTTGAACGGTTGTCCTGCTTGCCAAATAACAACCTTGCGAAGGTTGGCCTAGCTCAAATAGACTAAACCAGATTATGGCTTTTCAGAGTGACGCAGCTTTCGGCGGGTTCCTTCGCACTACCGCACGCACAGCGGTCGTTGCGGAATCCGCGCCCGCTGTGAATTTCCTGCTTGAAGAGCGGTTGCCTGCGCCTCGTGAGCAAACCTTCCTGACGGAAAAGCCCGGTTCGGCTCCGACGGGATGGGACATTCCGTCGTGGTGGGAGACATTCGGTAACCACTACAGCGAGAAAGTGGCACTTCCACTGCGCCGCGCGCCTGGTGTCTCCACCTTCGCTGCTGAAAATCAGGACAATCATTTAACCATCGAGTCCCATCAGGATGTCGTGAGACTCGAATCAATCGTGGGACTGCACAAATGTTGCCCGGTGGGTTTTGATACTCCGTCCGACCTCGCTGTCGAACTTCGCAATCTCATTCGCTCAAGACAACCCGGCCAAGCCGGCACCTTCAGCGACGACCAGCGCGACCGATTGGCCGAATGGCTGGACGAACTGAATAGACGACGCGACGCCCGCCCGGCATTCGCGGCACCGTTCGACGAAGTAGAGCAATTGCTGGCAGCTTCTAACTGGGCGACGCAATTGCGCAACGTGCTCGGTCTTTCCCACTTCGCTGGTTCAGCTTCGAAGCCTCTGCCGGTGGTTCTTTGCCGCTACAATCTCTCCCGCGTCGAACGTGCGGCGCGGAAAGCCAGAATCGCCGCATGGGCGGCGGTTCCAACCGTGCTTGAAGCCGGTGGAGCTTCCGGCCCCGGTGCTGCCTTCTTCCCATTCCCGAAAGGTGCCGCTTCCAGCAATCCGTTTGGATTCGGCGTCACCGTCAATCTGGCTGCGGATGGCGGCATGGACTTCAAATCGGAACTCCTGCACTTCCGCCTCGACTACACCTTGGACGACTTTGCCATGGTCGGCGAAATCACCGACGAGGTCACCGACACCCAACTCGCGACTTTCCGGCAGCGACATTTCGATTTGCTGGAGCAGGATTTGCAGTATCGTGCTGACGTGCCGTAACCATGAACGAAGCTCTCCAACGCTGGCGCGAGGATTTCGCGCGTGACCCCGGCACGGCCCTCGACCGGCTCGTGCGCGGAGTCGTTCCCTTGGGCGGGGCCAGTCAGCTCTCGCTCGGCGAAATCCTCGATGTTCTTTTCGAACCCAGCGATGCCGCCCTCGACACCACTGCGGCGGGCTGGCTGGAAAAGCACATCCTCGGTCCTGTGCCGGAGAATACTTCACTCCACCGCTGGGTTTCCGTCCTTGAGGAATACTTCCGCGGCATCGCGGCGATGGAACTTCCGAAGACGGGCGAGATTCTTCGTCGCCAGCACAAACGCCTCCGCCTTTGGCTGCATGGCTTCTACGAAGGATCGGACCGCGACCCGGAAGGCGCTTACCTCATCGCACTCGCCCGCGCACAGGACGACCACCGATTCTCATCGCTCTGGCGGCGACTCATCCTCGGCGAGGAGTTGGCCGGGCGGCCGTTTCTTGGCATCGGCATCCTCGGCTTCCGCAAAATGCCAGAGCAAGACAATCGTGAATCTTCAGGTGTCCCGGAGGGACTGCTTCAAGCATTGATAGAACTCGCGGACAAACCGGGAACCGGTCAGGCCAAATGGAAGCAAACCATGCGCAGTCTGTTCGCCACCTACCGGCGGAACGAGAACTACTGGGTCGAACACCTTGCACCGCTGCTGCCGCATTATCAGGAGCAATCAAATGCTCGGGACTGGCTTACGGCTCTGTTGCCGGGAATTCCACGCTGGCGTCCACCGACGGATGAGTCTCACGCTCCTATGCGAAGATCTTCGCCAGTCCCAGTTCAAGTTTCAAAAGACTGGGTGAGACGAGTTCGGAACGACCCAACACTGTGCGATACGCCCGAGTTTGAGGCGTTCCTTGACCAACAACGTGCCTATGCTGAAAGCTCTGGTGACGCAGAACAGATCAACTTAGCTTTCAATAACCTTTCGACGAATCTCATCAAAGCTGACCGCAGCCGTGCGGGATTGGCGGTCGGCCTCATGGAAGAAGCCTTGTATTGGGCTCCGTGGAATCCGCACAATTGGAATTCATACGCTATTGTGCTCTGTGCCGCGCATCGTGAGGGTGATGCGATCAATGCCCTTTGGAAAGCACGACACCGCTTCGCGTGGGATCCATTCATCAGATCCGAACTTGGTCGCATTCTACGCGAGAATGGAGATCTAACTGCTTCCGAGGGAGTGCTCCGGGAAGCCGTCGGCCATTTCCCAAGCAATTCTGTATGCCGAAACGGATTGGCCGAAACGCTGCGAGCTATGGAGCAGTTTGAGGATGCTCGCGAGGTCTATGAGCAAGCCTGCCGGGATTTTCCTGATAGAGTGATGTGCCGAACCGGATTGGCTGAGACGTTGCGGGCATTAGAACGATTTGACGATGCTCGCGAGGTCTATGAGCAAGCCTGCCGGGATTTTCCAAATGATATATTCAACCGAATTGCGTTGGCGGATTTACTGATTGATATGGGCAATGCGAACGAAGCGGAGCGCATTTATCGCAAGGCATTGGAAATCGACGAATGTGACCGGTATGCAAGGGGTGGCTTGGCTCGCGCTTTGTCTATCCGCAGCGCCAGAACTCGCAACGTTGACCTCCGAGACGAAGCCAAACGCATTCTACAGGAGTTGGTTGATGAAGGAAATCAAGACGCGAGAAGTCGTTTGCAGGTTTTTGATGACCAGTGGGAACGGGCGACAACCGATCCGTCTATTACGTTTAGACGAGAGACGGGGGACCGACAGCCGCAAGCCCGCCGAGCACAGCACGGCCGTGCGATAGTGGAAATGAGCGTCGCCGAGCGACTGGGACGGGCGATGATCACTCTCTGGCAAGCCGAGCGCGCCGAAGACGCGACCCAGAGGTCATCGCTTTGTGCCCACGCGACCGCACTGCTCAAAGTGCCCGAAGACAAAATCGACGACGACCTGCTTGCCGCCTTCGTGGAGACACGCGGCCTCGTCTTTCTCGCAAGCGGCGATGCGCAAAGGGCGCTGGTCTATTTTGAAGAGCAAATCCGCCACTACGGACGTGGCGGCTGGATTGGTATTCAACTTGGCGATGAGCGTGCTCGTATCGTTCTCGGTCTGCCAAGGGATACTGGTGAAACAGTCGAAGCCCCCAGTTCTCAAAGCGCCCGCTTCGCGCTCTATGTGGCACGGGTCATTCAGACATTGTCCGCCTCTCCACAGGAATCCGAGATCCGCGATCTCCTCAAGACACTCTATCCCCGCGCCGCCGAGTTAGCCTCCCGCCCCCGACCGGACGCCGAAGGAGAACTACACATCGAGAGCGGCGCGGAAATGCTTGGTGCCTTCCTGCAAACCCGCTGGTTCCGCCCTGCCGGCATTCAATCCGCCGTGGACTTCGACCAACCGGACCGACTGGGGGCAGTCATGAACCTCATCAAGAATACGCGGATAGACACGTTCGATGTGCTTTCGAACTCCACACTGGCGATAGGTGCATAATTGTGTGGTTGGCGGAGTTGTAGACCGTGCCGCGCTACGGCGGCGTGCTGGTCGGGCCGGACCAGTTGCGCCAGGTGTTCAACGACACCGACGCCGAGGTGCTCTGGCTCATCATCGGCGCGCCGGAGGAACTGGAATTCCTGCAAGGCTCAAAATCGCAGATGGACCTCTCGCTCATTTATCCAGTCGATCCCACCCAACTTCCGAAGGAGCTGTCCGGCGTGGAGTGGCCGCCCAAAAGTTGATTTGTGGAAAAAAGCGCGGAGGTTTACGCGAAGGCGTAGTGGCTATGGGCGGTGCGGCAGCGCCGCCCTACCGTGATTAGGTTTTGGTAGGGCAGAGCTGCCGCTCTGCCCAAACTAAAAATCTTTCCTATCCGCCTGCGTTGCATCAGGAAGGAGTTAGTGAAACCGCACGAAAGGATACGAATCACTTCGGAATCATCCCGATCGTCCCCAGCCACGTCTCCACCAACCGGGGCCATTCCGTCACCGGAAACTTCGTGCGCCGCAGCCCAAACCCATGCCCGCCCTGCGCATACAAATGCATCTCCACGGGAACCCCGGCGTTCTTCAGCCCGATGTAATAAACCAGCGACTGTTCGATACCATCCACATGATCATCCTCCGCCTGTATTATAAATGTCGGTGGCGTATTGCTCGTAACCGGAACATTCGGATTCAATTTTAAATCTTCACCGTGGTGCAGATGTCCCGGATAACAAGCTATCGCAAAATCCGGGCGGCAGCTTTCCTTGTCCGCCGCATCCACCGCCGGATACGAACGCTTGTCAAAATGCGTGCTCGTCGCCGCCACCATATGTCCGCCCGCCGAAAACCCGATCACTCCAATCTTGTGCGGATCAATATGCCACCCGGCGGCGTGAAAGCGCACCAGCCCCACCGTCCGCTGCGCATCTTCCAACGCCAGCGGTGATTCCCAATATGGCCCCACTTTCTTGAGTGGCACGCGGTATTTCAAGAGCACAGCCGTGATGCCTCGGGACGTCAGCCAATCACAAATCTCCGTGCCTTCAATATCAATTGCCAGACAATTGTAGCCTCCACCAGGAAACACGACTACCGCAACACCCGTATTCGTTCCCTTTGGCGAATAGACCGTCATCGTAGGCTGCGAGACGTTGCATGCCGCAACCCACGGCACGCCGGTAGTCGGCGGCACGTTCGTAACATACTCCGGCCCCGGGACAGGCTGCGCATCAGGCACCGCCCCCGGCCATATCGGCACTTGCGTGTGTCCCGGCGAAGGCTGCCAGGCATTCGTTTGCGCGTTCAGACCGCCGCACACAAACACAACCCAGAGAGCAAAGATCAAAGGCTTCATTTTAATCTCTATTAACTGCATACAGTAAATCCTATAGCTACCGCTCGAATACTCGCCCGTCTCTTATCCCCGCCGTAACCGAGCGCACACGATGTAGGAGTAAATGACCGGCACGATAGCCATGAAAGCCGCGACGGCCAGCACAACCCAGACGCCGTAGGGTTGTATCGGTGGTGCCAGCAATACTAGAAAACAGAAGCCGCCGCCAATCATCAATCTGCCGCCCAACCGGTGAGTCTTCACCCAGACATCACGCGATTCCATTGTCCAAGGCGTCCGGATGCCGAAGAACCAGTTCGGGCGAAGCTTGGTAAGCAGGTTACCATAGATCATTAAGAGGACGGCTAGTCCGACAACGAGAATAGGGGTGAGCGGAAAAGCCGGATGAAACGACATCAGCAATACCATGACCGCAACGATGGAGAGGAACAAAGTGGTCGTCCGCCGTATGACGGAAAACGTGTGCCAGAGGCTGGCCTTGGTTTCTGCGTCATAGCTCGCGAATCGTGGATCAATGCGCGGCAAAACCATCATCAGCACCGCAATGGCAACATTGGTGCACGGCAGCACCAGCGCAGCCAGCATTTTGGGTTCGTAATACACTGGATGCAAGTTGGCGTCCCACTGCATCGGCATTTGCCCGGGCAACTTATCCCAAAGCAGGGCGACGGCGCAGAACGGGACGGCGAGGATCAACAATTGTAGCCATTCTTTTCTCAGCGTTTTCATGTGATGCTCCCTTCTTTTTTTTTAATTCCAGCAGCCAGGCCAAGCATTCATCCAGCACGCTGGTGTTCAGCGAATAGATGACATACTGCCCGCGCTTTTCCGCCAACACCAAGTCCGCTTGCTTCAGCAGATCCAGATGGTGCGAAATGCTCGGTTTGCTAATGCGGAACCGGTCGGCGATCTCGCCGGCGGCCAAGTCGCCTTTCCGGAGGAGATCCAAGATGCCGCGCCGAGTGGCATCGTCGAGCGCTCTGAACAACTGGTCCATAAGTATATTTAGATAATTGTCTAAATATCTTTTTATGTCAAGAAAATGTTTTGGTGGGAAACTCATTGCCTTGACTGCTTGGAAGTGCTTATTCCGTCTACATTTACACACTGACCGAGGAAGAATGGCCATTCAGCGAGCCATCCGCAGGCAGGTTTTTCTTGGCGGCATCAAAACGAGTCGGCAGAGGCGAGCCTGTTTCGTATGCCATCAGCGGTTCAACTCATCCGGTCCGCAATTTCGAGCAATATCGCGACAGGTTCGGCAAGAGCGCGCGCGACAGCCGAGTCCAGGAGGAGTAGATTGGCGCCGAACTTTAACTCAAAGAAAGGATTCAATTATGCAAAAGCGCAAACTTGGAAACAGCAATCTGGAAGTTTCGGCGGTCGGGCTGGGCTGCATGGGAATGAGCTTTTCCTACGGCCCGCCCAAAGACAAAAAGGAGATGACGTCTCTGCTTCGGGCAGCCGTGGAACGCGGGGTCACGTTCTTTGATACCGCTGAAGTCTATGGCCCATACACAAACGAAGAACTTGTGGGCGAAGCTCTCGCTCCGTTTCGCGGACGAGTGGTGATTGCAACGAAGTTCGGGTTCGACCTCAAAACTGATCCCCGCGGGGTGAAAGGTGCGCCGGGCTTGAACAGCCGGCCCGAGCACATCAAACAGGTCGCCGAGGCCTCGCTCAAGCGGCTCAAGGTGGATGCCATTGATTTGTTTTATCAACACCGCGTTGACGAGAACGTGCCCATCGAAGATGTGGCGGGCGCGGTGAAGGAGCTGATTCAGGCTGGCAAGGTGAAGCACTTCGGCCTTTCGGAAGCCGGAGTGAAGACAATTCGACGCGCGCACAAAGTCCAGCCGCTGACTGCACTTCAAAGCGAATATTCGCTGTGGACAAGAACGCCGGAGAAGGAAGTGATACCGACTCTCGAAGAACTCGGCATCGGCTTCGTTACTTACAGCCCGCTGGGCAAGGGCTTCCTCACGGGCAAAATGGATGCCCAAACGACCTTCGACAACTCCGACTTCCGCAGCACGCTGCCGCGTTTCACGCCGGAGGCGCTCAAGGCGAATCAGGCATTGATTGACCTGCTCGGCAAAATCGGAAAACGGAAGAAGGCAACCGTTGCTCAAATCGCGCTGGCATGGTTGCTGGCCCGGAAGCCGTGGATTGTTCCAATTCCGGGCACCACGAAGCTGCATCGTCTGGACGAGAACATCGAGGCGGTTGCAGTCGAGCTGACGCCGGACGACCTTCGTGACATCGAAAGCGCCGCCGCGAAGATCACGGTGCATGGTGCCCGGTATCCGGAAAAGCTGGAGCAGATGACCGGCCGCTGAGCGATTGGCAAACAACAGCTTTAACCACGGATAGACACGGATGAACACGGATTTGGAATTCCGAAAATAAATGCAAAACTATTTGGTTCACTGAACAAATGAGTGCCAACGGTTTTTCATCCGTGTCCATCTGTGTTCATCCGTGGTTAAAAAAACAGTTAGGAGAAAAGGAATAAAATATGGAAATCAAACGAAGTGGCTCACAGCCTTCCAACAAAGGACCAGCCGACTGGTTTACCGGCACGGTGCGCATTGACTCGCCGTTTAAGGGAAGTGATCCCGCACGTGTTACCGGCGCAATCGTCACGTTCGAGCCCGGTGCCCGGACAGCGTGGCACACCCATCCGCTGGGGCAGACACTGATCGTGACCGCTGGCTGCGGACGCGTGCAGCGCTGGGGCGGCCCGATCGAAGAAATCCGGCCGGGTGACGTAATCTGGTTTCCGCCGGGCGAGAAACATTGGCACCGTGCCGCGCCGAAAACGGCCATGATGCACATCGCCATTCAAGAAGCACTCGACGGCAAGGTGGTTGACTGGATGGAAAAGGTCAGCGACGAACAATACCAAGCTTGATTGCGAGCAGGATTTTTCCTGAGATTTCGTAATTACGGCTTTAAGAGGCCGGCGAAATTTGACCGGTGACGCCAGAGCAGGAACAGCGCGCGGCTGGGGCACAGGCACTGAAAGCCGGGATGGAACAAAAAGCGCGCGAATTTGTGGAAAAGGGGGCAGAGCTTTACGCGATAGCGTGATGCACCGCCCGCAAACAACAACATCATGAACTACACGAAGACCATTGCCGTTTCCGAACTTCCGGAAGGAACGCAAAAGGCCGTGACGGTCGCGGGGCAGAATGTCGCCCTGTTTCATTACGGAGGAAAAATCACCGCGCTCTGCGGCACATGCCCCCACGAGGGCGGCCCGCTGGCCGAAGGAAACGTCGAACGCGGAGCCGACGGGGTGCTGCGCGTCGTGTGTCCATGGCACGGCTGGAAATTCGACATTGCGACCGGTAACATGCCCCTGGAGCTCGGGGTGCGGCAGGCGGTGCATGACGTCAAGATTCAGGATGGCTTTATCTTTGTGTCGGACGCGCCTTCGATTCCAGCGATTCCGCCTCCGAAACATGATGATCTGTAGCAGCCCAAAAAATCTTCCTCTCGTAGCCGCCGACATGAGTCGGCGCAAATTCCCCATGAAAATCGAAGGAAGATTAGCGCCGACTCACGTCGGCGGCTACTTTTTCAACGGACTGTTTGGCCGCAGCGGGTGGAGATAGCGGAGTTTTCGCAAAACTTGCTGCGTCAGTATCTGCGGGAGTGGTGCGGCTGGCACCGTTCGGCAGCTCCGTGAGCAGTTTTTCCAAATCCAGAGGGTGTGTGAACATCGCCAGGCCGCCGTCCGGCGTGCGCGGCCATTGTTCCTTCGGGCGGTCCCGGTAAAGCTCCACGCCGTTGCCGTCCGGGTCGCGCAAATAAATCGCCTCGCTTACACCGTGATCGGCTGCGCCGTCAATCTCGATGCCCGCCGCAAGCAGGCGGCGCAGCGCGTCGGCGAGCAGGGCGCGGGTGGGATAGAGAATCGCCAGATGATACAAGCCGGTCGCGTTAGGCGGTGGAGGCGAACCGCCGCGACTTTCCCAGGTGTTCAGGCCGATGTGATGATGATAGCCGCCGGAGGAAACAAACGCCGCCTGCGTCCCGAAGCGCTGCGTGAGTTCAAAGCCCAGGACGCCACAGTAAAATCCCAGCGCGCGTTCCAGGTCGGCCACTTTGAGATGCACGTGACCGATGCTGACGCCGGGAGCGATGGAGTTGAAGTTTCCGCCGGAGTTCATGGGTGATTCATTTCTTTAGTTGAGGTCGAACAGGAGAACTTGCGACGGTTTGGCTGCCGCCAGTTTAAGGTTGGATTTTCCGCTCACGGCAACGGCATCGCCGCCGGAGAGGGTTTTGCCGTTCAATTTTACTTCGCCTTCGGCAACGTGAATCCATGCGTGCCGGCCGCCCGCCAGCGAATGGGAAACGGTTTGCCCCGCTTCCAGCTTCGCAAGCCAGAGGTCGGCGTCCTGATGAATCGCAATCGAGCCGTCACGGCCCGTCTTGCTGGTCACGAGATGCCACGTGCCGGTGGCGGCGTTCTTGAGCGATTTTTCACCGTAGCGGGGAGTCACGCCCGTGCGGTCGGGCTGAATCCAGATTTGCAGCAAATGCACCGCCTCATCGTTCGCGGGGTTGAATTCGCTGTGCTGCACGCCCGTGCCGGCGGCCATGTATTGCACCTCGCCTGCGCGGATCACTCGGCCGTTGCCCATCGAATCCTTGTGTTCCAGCGCGCCGCTGAGGATGTAGGTGATGATTTCCATGTCGCGGTGCGGATGCGTTCCGAAACCCATGCCCGGCATCACGAGATCGTCGTTGATGACGCGCAGGCTGCGGAAGCCCATCCATTGTGGGTCGTAATAATCCGCGAAGCTGAAGGTGTGGTACGTGTCCAGCCAGCCGTGTTCGGCGTGGCCGCGTTCATTTGCTTTCCGAATTTTCATCATGGAAAGACTGTGCCACACCAGTGGCGGATGTGGGAAAGACCAAGTTTCTTGCCTCAGCATAACCATAGGGCATGGTGCCCATCCAGATTGGTGCTGGCTCCAACCAAAAAATGCCCGCCGGTCAACGATAACACATGGCGCTAACCGGCGGGCGGCCTAGTGGCCGTGCCAAAGGAGATTGGCACGGGCCAATGTCAGCATTCCGGCTGCCAAATTCAGGTGCTGCCGCGTTCACAAATCGCTTGGCGGGGAAACGCCCGCAATGGCGGCATGACTGACCGTGTTTGGACAGAGGCCGATCTTTTAACAGCACCAATCTAGCCATGCACCATGCCAAAGAGTATGCTTGACCGCGCATGGAACTGAGCCATCTCCGTTATTTCGTGGCCGTGGCTGAAGCCGAAAATGTTTCGCGCGCCGCGCTGAAACTGCACGTGTCACAACCGGCGTTGAGCCGGCAGATTCGCGACCTGGAGGATGAACTCGGCTTCCTGCTATTGGAACGCAGCGCCAAATCCGTGCGTCTGACCGAAGCGGGGAAAACCTTTCAAGCCGAAGCGCGCGCCGTTCTCCTGCGGGTTGAGGAAGCGTTGAAAACAGCGCGTGCCGTGGTCACGGGCGGGCGCGGCGAACTCCACGTCGGCTACGCGCCGTCACTCACCGTGCGGATCCTGCCGCCGACCCTGCGCGCCTTTCAGGCCGGGTCGCCCAACGTGCGCGTGCTCCTGCACGATTTGTCCACCGAGGAGATGCTCGCCCGGCTGCGCGACGGCGCGCTGCAGATCGCCTTCCTTGTGCGTCCTACCCGGGCCATGTTGCGCGGGCTGCGTTTCGAGGAACTCCTGCGCGATTCCCTGTGCCTGGCCGTCGCGCCCAAACATCCCCTGGCCCGGCGTCGAACCGTGAAGCTGGCGGAGCTCGCGCGTCAACCGTTGATCGCCTACAGCCGCAAAGAATACCCCGAGTATCACGAATTACTGGCGGAATACTTCGCGACCATCCAAAGCAAACCGCGAGTCGCCGAGGAACACGACGGTATCACCAGCCTGATCGCCGCGGTCGAAGCCGGCGGCGGTGTGGCGCTGGTGTCCGGGTCGGCGGCCTGCCTTGCCGGGCCGCGCCTGAAACTCATTCCCCTTTCACCCGCGCCCGAGTCCCTGGTCATTGGCGCCGCCTGGACCAAAGGCGGACTGGTTCCCGCTGCGGAACGATTTTTGAAATGTGCGAAGGAATCCACGGATTCACGAGCGCGAGCGGAATGGCGATGAGATACAAACCGGTGCGGGGGCGCTGGCGGCGCGATGGTTGGCCAAAAGATATTTCCGAATAACGCTTGCCATTTCCCGGAAAGGTGCGACACTTTGCCCGTCTGTGTTAGATAGCTTAACGATTGCATGGCATGGTAAATCTTCAGGTGAACTTCAGTTCAGTGATGATTTGAAATCCGATTAACGGGAACAGTCTGACAAAAGCAAGGTTAGTCTCACAGTTAAACATCACATGAGTAATAAATTATTTGTAGGGAATCTTTCCTTCGACACCACTGAAAACGACTTGCAGGACGCCTTCGCGGCGCACGGCACGGTCACGGAAACCAACCTGATGATGGACCGAACCACCGGGCGTCCCCGTGGTTTTGGTTTCATCACCATGAGCACGCCTGAGGAGGCACAAAAGGCCATTGCGGCGCTCAACGGCTCGCAACTGGGCGGTCGCGCCCTCACGGTCAACATCGCCAAGCCGCGCGAAGAGCGTCCGGCCGGCGGCGGTGGCGGTCGTCGTGAATACGGCGGCAGCGGTGGCGGTCGCAATCGCTACTAATAGCGCTTGAGATTTCACGCGGGGCCTGGATAAAACCAGGCCCCGCCTTTTTTTGCGAATTATTCCAGTCCCGTGACCTCGGCATCGAAGGTCATCAGCGTTCTTCCGCTCTCAGCGGCAATCTTCGACCCCTCAAACCGGATTTTCCTGGCGTAATAAATCTTCATTCCGGTTTTGGCCGAAATGTTCACATTCGAAAGCGTCACGCTGGTAATGGGCGCTTCCGGCAAGCCCCGGATCGTGCCGGCGGTCGGGCAATTGGTTGCGGTCACGTTGCGGATGATGATGTTCCTGTTGAAGGGCGTCCGGTCGGTGATGGGTTCGGGCTGCTCGGTTGCCGGGTCCTTGGGCGCATTCCGTTCCGGATAATAATCAATGATGTAAATCGGGTTCTTCACGGCCGTCATCTTGAGGTTTTCATACGTGCAATTCTGCAGCAAACCGCCATTCCCGCGCAGCGTCTTGATGCGGATGCCGGCGTCGGTCTGGTCGAAAGTGCAATCACTCACCGTCAAATCCTCAATCCCGTTGGCGGTGCCTGAACCGACCGAACATCCATGCCCGTGCATGAACGTGCAATTTTTGACCGTGTAATTTTTGTTCCCCGGAGTGCGGCTGCCGGTGGGTTTGATGGCAATATTGTCGTCCCCAACGTCAATCGTGCAGTCGGCGATCAGGTAGTTCCATCCGGAAGGGTCAATGCCGTCGGTGTTGGTGGCATCCGCCGGCGACTTGATGGTGATGCCCTGGATGGTCACGTCCATGCAATTCTGCGGCACCAGATGGAACATGGGCGAGTTGCTCAGGGTGACGCCGTGGACGCGCACCCGGGTGCAGTTCAACAGCTTGATCAGGTATGGCCGGCGCGTCGTGGATCGGCTCGCCCGAAAGGCGGTCCACCAGGCATGGCCCTGGCCGTCAATCGTTCCCTCTCCACTGATTTCGAGGTCATGGGCGCCGCTGGCAGTGATGCTGTCCTGATATCTCCCCCCGGTGGCCGGGTAATTCGTCAGTTCATCGCTGATCAAAATAAATGCGTCCTTGGCGAGATGCAGATTGATGCTGCTGGCAAGCGTGAATGGCCTGGTCAGAAATTTCCCGGCCGGAACCAGCACCATGCCTCCTCCGGCGGCGGAAGCCGCATCAATTGTTTTCTGAATGGCGGCGGTGTTCATCGTCTTGCCATCGCCGATCGCGCCGTAGTCGGTGACGTTGAATGTCGCGTTGGGAATCACCGGCAACGGGATGCCTTGCGCCGGGACACCGAAGGCGCACGCGAGGACGAAGCCGGCAACCATTACGGTGACACAAGTTTTGGAAAGACTCGTGTAAGAATTCATTTCGCAAGGGTAACGCCGCCCGGAGAAGGGTCAAGGCTTCAACGCGGTCCGCCATGGCACGCTATGGCCGCGACACAAACGGATTGCCTTTGATGTAAAACCGCAAATGCCGCTTCGCCCAATGCCGGGCGTAATCCACCCCCACGCGCGGGCGCTCCACAATCACCACCGGTCCGGCTTTCGTTGGCGCGGCGATGTAAAAATCGTCACTGAGCAGGTCGTGCGCGTTCAGGCGCCGGTCAATGTGCAGCGCGCGGCAGAGCAGGCCGGGACCGCAGGTCCGGCCCCCGACATTGCGCACCGGCTCGATGGCGCGCAACAAGACGGCGGACGCATGCCCTTCGCGCTCCGTCACCACGTTCATGCAGTGATACATCCCGTAGATGAAATAGACGTAGGCGTGGCCCGGCGGACCGAACATGACCTTGGTCCGCTCCGTCAGCCCCCGGGCCGAATGCGCCGCGAGATCGTGCGGGCCGAGATACGCCTCCACCTCCACAATCCGGCCGACGCGCTCGCCGTGGACCAGATATTTGCCCAGCAATTCCCTCGCGACCGCAATCGTGTCCCGGTCGTAAAATGAGCGCGGCAACTTTCGCATGGCGGCACTATACCAGAAGCAAAGCAAAGAAAAGTCTCATGCTTTGGAGAGACTTTGGGGGGGCGCCCGGTTAAATTCGCGCGCATGAGTTCGCGACGAATCATTGTTGTCGGCGGCGGCGCGGCGGGTTTTTTTGCCGCCATCACCTGTGCTGGGGCCGCGCCCGATGCCGAAGTGACGGTGCTTGAACGCGGACCGCAGTTTCTCTCCAAAGTCCGCATTTCCGGCGGCGGTCGCTGCAATGTCACCCATGCCTGCTTCAACCCGCGCGACTTCGCCACGCGGTATCCGCGCGGGGGAAAGGCGTTGGTTGCGCCGTTCCAGAAATTTTCCGCGCGCGATACCGTGGCGTGGTTCGAATCCCGCGACGTGAAATTGAAGACCGAGGCCGACGGCCGCATGTTCCCCGTCAGTGATTCATCCGGGACCATCGTGGATTGCCTGATGAATGCCGCGCGTGCGGCGGGAGTGAAGTTGCGGTTGAATTGCGGTGTTGAACATGTTGTGAAACGCGCGGGTGGTGGATTTGAAGTGACAATCACAAACAAGACATCATCTCCCTCGCCTCCACTGGAGGAGAGGGGCGGGGCGAGGAGGCCGATTCAAATCAGTGAACAAGCCCCTCGCCCCGGCCCTCTCCCCGCCGTGCGGGGCGAGGGTGAAATAATAGCGTCCGAAGTAGTTTCCTGTGACCGGTTATTGCTGGCCACGGGCGGCTGCCGTGCGGTGGCAGCAGGACAACTGGCCGTGTCGCTCGGGCACACGCTGGAACCGCCCGTGCCGTCGCTGTTCACATTTCGCACCGAATCGCCGTGGCTGCGGCCGCTCGCGGGCATTTCCGTCGGCGCGGTTGAGGTGTCCGTGCCGACGGCGAAACTGCGCGAGCGCGGGCCGTTGCTCGTGACGCACCAGGGCTTGAGCGGTCCGGCGATTCTACGGTTGTCGGCGTGGGGTGCGCGGGCGTTGCACGGATTCAATTACCAGTTTCCGTTGCAGGTCAACTGGCTGCCGCAGCTTCACGCGGAGGCGATTGCCGCCGAACTCAAATTGCGCCAGGCCGCGCAACCCGCGCGGCTCGTCGTCAACGTGCCGGTGACGCCTTTGCCGTTGCGCTTGTGGGAACAGCTCGTCCTGGCCGCCGGCATCGCGCGCGACACGCGTTGGGCTGCGCTCTCGCGGGCCGCGCAACACCGGCTCGTCCAGCAATTGATCCGCACGGAATTCGCGGTAACGGGCAAGAGCCTGAACCAGGACGAATTCGTGACGTGCGGCGGCGTATGCTTGGGCGAGGTGAATTTCAAGACGATGGAGAGCAAGGTTTGCCCGGGACTGTTTTTCGCGGGCGAACTGCTGGACATTGACGGCGTGACCGGCGGTTTCAATTTTCAAGCCGCTTGGACGACCGGCTGGCTGGCCGGGCAGGCAATGGCTGCGAAGTGAACCGATGATTCCACCGGCTGCCATCGCATCCGGTAAAAAGTCAGACGCGGGATTCCGCAGGTGTCGGAAACCGGCGCTCCTTTTTCCACACCCACCACAAAACAATTCCAGCCCCCACCGCGAGTACGAGGATTGCCAGCATAGAAGTGGATTGGCTCAGCCCTGGGCGGCCGCTGCTTGACGGTTTTGGTTGAGCGCTGGAGGTTCCTAACATGCTTGGCTGCCGGTACCACCATCCCATATCCGCCAGGTAGGTCTGGTAAGTGATGCCTTGGCGAGTCAGCAGTCCGAGCGTGGATTCGTCGGCAGGAGCGATGAAGTCGGGAGAGCGAAGGTCGGAGATCCACAGTTTTCTGGAGCCATCATCGTATTCAAATACCTCAAATCGGGCATTTTTGTGTTGAGCGATGATGTCCGGGACCTGGTCCGTGGCGACCCGACGAACCTTCCAGTCGGTGGTCAGACCCAGCAAAACGGCCACGGCGACCATTCCGCAGGCAGCCAATGCGGCAAAGGCTTTGTCCACGCGGCGTTCGTTCCGGGCGGCGGCGATGGGGCGCGGCTCGGATGGCTGGTGGTCGCGTCTGCGCAGCAGGGTAACCGCACCCGCGACAACGATGAAGAAACAGAAGGGAGCGAACCAATGCCGGGTCGCCCCGGTGGAATGGAGAAAGTCCCGGTTCTCAATCTTCGTTTCATAGCTGATACCTTTTTCAGCCAGCAGCGCCATTGTGCTGTTCTCTGCCGGCGCATATAAAATGGATCGCATGCCGTTCTCGTGCAGATCGCCAACGAGAAAGCGGGTCCCGTTTCGATGTTGTATTAGGGAAAATTCGATGTCACGCCCCTTGGAATTGGCGATCAGGTTTTGAACTTCAGCGGTGGACACGTACCGAGGTTTGGGAAAATGAAGGTGGGAGATTACACTGGAGGACCAGAAGAATAATCCAAGGCAAACGAGAGCCCCTGTCATTGCCAGCACCACCCAAAGGGCAATGGATTTTCCAGCCTGACGGGAGATTGGCACGCCGCCAGCCGTCTCAGGACCGATTGGCCGCCGTCGCTGCCAAACCCAAATGACAAGAGACAGGGGTGCCACTCCATAGATGAGGAGAGGAATCAAAAAGTCCGCCCAAATTCCCGCGAGAGGTATGGATCTGGCGTGGGACGGGTGAAAGGTTTTCACGATCAAGGCCAAAAGCAGCGGAGGCAGAAAGACGAAGAGGAGCATGCTGGCTCCGATAACGCGCCAAAAGGTGGCCACGGACCGGCGCGTCCGCTCGCTGTGCTGACGATCGCCTCCCATCTTGTACCCGATGTAACCGCCCAGCGGCAGAACCGGCGCCATCCAGTAAGCGCAGCCCAGAAGGATTTTGGAACTGGCCTCAAGGAATCCGCCCAAGGCCGTTGTCTTGGCGGCCACGCTGCCTTGCTGCGCCAGGGCCGTGCCGACCGTCGCTGCCTTGGCGGTCGTGGCCAGCAGCGGCAGGGCCGCAATCACGCCGAGCGTGAAGGTCTTGCCCGGACTGGTTTGTTTCAGCGCGCCGGCGACGAAGGCGAGGAATTGTTCCTGCAACAGTTTCCGTCCCCGCGACAGCCGTTGCTTTACCGCGTCCTCGCTCAACTCCAGATCCTGCGCCACGGCTTCGATGGATTGGTGCTCGCGATAAAACAGGACCAGCGGTTCGCGATAGATTTCCGGGATGCGTTCGAGCGAACGCCAGAGAATCGCCTTTTCCTCCTCGCTGATGACTTGGTCCGGTGGCAGCGGTTCCGGTGAGACCCATTCATCCGCCTCCAGCGATTCGGCGGCATGAACCGGCTCCCGCCCCTGGCGCCGGAATTCCTTGCTGATGAGAAAACGGGTGATGCTGCACAACCAGGGCCGCAACCTGGCCGGCTCACGCAGGTCTGCCAGTTGTTTCCAGGCGGTTACGAAGGTTTCCTGGGCGAGGTCTTCGCTCTGGCTCACGTTGCCGGTGGCGCAATACGCCAGCGAGGAAATCAAGGTTTGATACCGTTCCACAATCTGGCGGAAGGCATCCCGGTTTCCGGCCAGGCTTTCAGCCACCAACTCGGCATCGTTGAATTCCGCCGTTTGCATTGCTTCAGTTGTCATCATATCACCCGGTAAGCACCCGAAAAGGGCCAATAGGTGACAAAGAAACGCATCGAAAGTGATGTTGCCAGATGGCGGCGAAGCGAACCGAATAGCTGCGGAGCAGCGACCGGGAGCCGCCTTGGGCGCAGTTTCTACGAAACAATTTTCCGGTCGGCCAGAACTTCCTGTTCGGCCGTGATGAGGGAGTTGCGCATGGTTTCGGCGTCGGGCGCCTCGCGGAGCTGGTCGAGCAATTTGGTTTTCTGCGCGAGCAGGCACAAGCGGGCCAGCGTGTGCAAATGCAACTGGTCATTCTGACAGCAAATCAGGAAGAACAGATGGGTCGGCTGGCCGTCGGGCGCGCCGCAATGGATTTCCTGGATCGGCCGCCCCACCACGATGAATGAAGTCACAAACAGGTAAGGTTCATGGGCCCGCGGGTGCGGCAACGCAAATCCGCCCGGCACTGCCGTGGAACACAATTTCTCTCTCGCCTCCAGGCTGGCCAGCAGGGCTTTGGGATCGCAGAGGTTCCCGGTTTTTTCCGCGAGCGCCACCAGATCGCGCAGGACGGACGCCTTGGTTTTGGACGTCATGGCCGAGGCAATGGCTCCCGGCTGGAGCAATTCCGGCAGGATGGTTTCGTGCGGCAGATTTTTTCGCGTTTGGCTCGTGGATTTCTGATGATAAACAGCCAATTGCTGGCCGGACAAACCGAGGATGCGTTGCGAAGCCCAGGCATCAATTTCGCTCTGGCGAAAGACGATCCGGTTGCCGCGCTTTTCAAAAGGAATTTCGCGGTTCTTCACCCGCTGCTCGATGTCCGCAGGCGTGAGGTGCAAATAATTGGCCACCCCATCAAGATTGAGCAATTGGAACGGCATAAAAAAACGCGTGCGTTGTGACGCGCTTTAATTTACCGCCAAACCGGCTAGATGACAATCCGCCTCGCATCGCACAGGGCAAAAACTTCGGACGCGCCCGACGACGGGCGATTCGTTGGGTTCAAGAAAAGTCGCCTACGCTTGGCGGTCGAAGAACGGATTTTTGCCGGTTACGCTCAGTGGAACTCCGAGTGCCTGTTTGACCTTTGGCCCGAACAGGCCCAGGTCCAGGCACGCGCGGCCGATGGAATACATGATGCGGTTGTCCACGTGGAACCGGCCGGCCACTTCCGCCGCCGAGGCCGTGGCGATGCCGAGGTCAATCGAGTTGAAAGCGCAGATGCCGCGGGCCTCCTCCAACACTTCGCAGGATGGCTTGCCGCAGAACCCGCAGTTCATTCCAGCCGGGTTGGCTTCCACGCCAATAATGACCACGGCCGGCGAGTTCTCAATGTTGCCGGCGTCCCGCGCGATACCAGGCCGATTCTCCTTTGCGGCGATCTCACGCATCTTGGCGACGAGCTTTTGCCTCGTCGGCTCGTCGTTAATCGCGGCGGTCTTGATGTTGTCAATACCGCGCGTCTTGGGCGCCGTCCGCGCCGCCGCCACCATCAACGTGGCGATCTGCAGCGCCGCCGATTTTTCCAGTTCAATTGAAGTTTTCATTGCCATTAATTAATGGTTGAGGTCTTGTCTCACAAAAATGATCAGGCCGGCAACAAACGTCACGACGGCGGACACTCCGGACAATTCGATCATCTTCCACACTTCCGGCCGCCATTGATAATCCATCCCCTGGGCGAGTTGCTGGAGGTTCAGCCAGGAGTAAGTGATGTAGCGGGTGAAGATGTAGGGATCAAGTCCCGCCAGGTGCTTGGTGAACTCAATGACGAACAAGGTGCTGATGCCCACCGCCACAGCTGCTCCCGGAGTGCGAACGATGGTGGAGATCAGTATCCCATACATGACGAGAGCGCTTAACGGTATCCAACTGAACGCGTAACTTGCCAGGAGCTCGTGCATCGCCTGGTTCCGGCCATAGACAACTCCGGCAGAATCGCCCACCGCGCCGAAGTGGTAATGGATTTTGGCCAGCGCCACGGAGAACAGCAGGGCGGCGGCTGAAAGGACGATCATGTAAAGCAGCCCGGTAACCGCCTTGGCCAGGTACAACTCCCAACGGTACACCGGAGCGGCCAGCGCGGCGCGGATCGTGCCGGCGCCCGTTTCTTCCGCCACCAACATGGCCGCGAACACGATGATAAAAATCGGGCCAAGGTCCGTGAAGACCAGTTGCATGGAAAAACCGACATAACCCCAGGCGTTCGCCGTGGCGGTGTTGCTAAGCTGGCCGGCGATAAAATAAATGATCACGCACAACAGACCCACGGCGAAAATGCCGAAGTAAGGCAGCTTGCGGCGCACCGCCTTCGCGATTTCGTTTCGCAATAACGGTACGAATTGGCTAGTCATGGGATTTGTCTCCCGCCTGCGTGGCCGAAGCCTGGCTCTGCGGCGCGTAAAGCCCGGCTTGCGCGGCCGGAGCCTGATTGATCGAAAGCGGCACTTCAGCGTGGCGAAGGCCCGTGATGGAAAGGAAAAATTCTTTCAACGTCTTTTGCTTGGGCGCAATGGCTGAAACCCTGAACCCCGCCTGCTGCAGACATTGGTTCAGCCACGCGGAATCGTCCTGCGCCAGCGTGATCTCCATCGTATCCGCGGTCACGGGTTCCACATTCCGGATCTGTTCGTGGCGCGAAATGAAATCGCGATCGGGAACCTTGCCCTGGAAGGTGACCCGCACGATCCGTTCGTGCGGTTTCAACAACTCCTTCACGCGGCCGGAAGCCACCAGATGCCCGCGATTGATGACAAATACCGAGTCGCAATACTCCTCGATCTCGGACATCAGATGGCTGGAGATGAATATCGTAAGCCCGTCGTTCCTGACTTTCTCGCGCAGGAACGAGAGCACTTCGTGGGTTCCCTCGGGGTCCATCCCGTTGGTCGGCTCGTCCAGGATCAGGAGGCGTGGCCGGCCCAGCATCGCCCGGCCGATGCCCAGGCGCTGTTTCATGCCGGTCGAATAAACCCGCACGCGATCATGCTGCCGCTCCGCCAGGCCGATCCGTTCCAGGATTTCATCAATTTCACGCGCGGAAACGTGGTCGAGCAAACGGGCGGTAAGTTCGAGGTTCTTCCGGCCGGACAGATATTCATAAAAAGCCGGCGTCTCCACGGTGATGCCCACGGAGCGGATGGCTTTTTTGTAATTTTTCCAGATATCCACGCCGAAGAGGCTGATGCGCCCGTGGGTGGGCCGCACCAGCCGGGGGATCATGTAAAGTGTGGTGCTCTTGCCCGCTCCGTTCGGTCCAAGAAACCCGGCCAGGTGGCCGGGTTCAACCTGCAAGGAAAGATGGTCCACCGCCTGAACGCGCCCAAATCGCTTGGAAACGTCTTCCAAAACCAGTGCTGGTGGAGATTCCATCATGGGTTTTTACCGTTTGCCTGGCGTGGTGGCGACATGAAAATGGAAAGGTTGGGCTTGTCCCACTCGTGCCAGATGATATCCGACAACCCATCGCCATTCAGGTCCTGGATTTCAATATAACCGTGCGTCGGCACGTCGAAAGTCATTGCGGGTTGCGACTCGAACCAGTGTCCGTTCGTCGTGCTGTAAAAAATATTCCATTGAGTGTCCGAGCGACGGACCAGAAGATCGAGGCGGCCGTCGCCATTGAAGTCTCCTTGAACCAGAAACGGCCACCCGGCCAGAACTTCCGATGGCAGGATCCCCGTCACCAGCACGGACGCGTCCGGGCTGCGGGAAAAGCCGCCGGGTTGGAACGACCGGATCGTCAGCGCCCAATCCACTCCGTGCGAGAGCGCCGTTTCCACCAGTCCGCTCTCGGAGATGATGCGGGTTTTCATCTCGAGCAGAACCAGTTCACATACGCCATCGCCATTCAGATCATGCACAGGCGATCGCTTATAGGTGGAGCCGATGGGAATCGGGAACCCGCGACAGTGCAGAACTTGCGACGGCTGTTCGGGCAACTTTTGGTCCGCACCGCGCAGGAAGATATAAACGTCGGTTTTGAAATCCAGCTTGCCGCTGGCCTGCCACAGAACCAGGTCTTCCCGGCCATCGCCATCCACATCTACGCGGTCCAGTTGTGGCGGACTCGCGACGGCGGTTTTTTTCATGTCGGCGATGATCTTTCGGATGACTTCGTTCTCCGGTTCCTTGTCCTGCACGTGCTCCGGCTTGGCGCGAAACGATTGTTCAACGTCCAGACTGTGCGCCGGATTGGGTCCCAACGCCCAAAAGTCGCGCCACAAGTAACGGTTGACGGACCAGGCCGTTTGTTTCACGTCGAGGGCCAGCGGCGGTCCGGGGCTCCATTCGTAAGCACTGTTCCGATGGTACAGCAAGGTCTGCCCCGCGGAAATCACCGGGATTAAATCGTTCGTTCCGGCTTTGTTCCTGTTCAGCAAAGTCAGGGTTGGCAGGTCGTAGTTGGTGAATCCCTGGCTCACCTCGACGAGCGGGTGTCGCTCCGATTCGAACAAGCCGGCGTTCTGCCGGCAATAAAACAGCCCGGTAGCAGTGGACATCAGCAGTTCAAGGCCGGGATGCGCATCCACGTCGCACGGAGCGACCCAGGCGGTTTGTGGCGGCAGGGGAATGACCTGATCGGGTGAGTTGGTGAAGCCGTCCGGGCGCTGGCGATAGTTCAGAAGTTTTTTCTCCACCGTATCAATCACGAGCAGATTGCAGCGTCCGTGCCCTTCAATATCAACAAACAGCGGCGCACCGGCGTTGGCTGGAAGCGTGATTAACTGACGCGACAGCTCAACCGGGTCGGCCCGGCTGACATTCACCGCGAGCAACAGCAACAGAATGGCGGCGCAAACGGAGTGCGGTCGTCCCGGCCGCAGCCTGGAGAAATTTTGTGCTGGCGTGGAAGTTTCCTGAGCCTGCGCGCTCACCTCGTTGCTGCGGCCCGGAGGGCCGCACTCCGGAAACAGGAAGCTGCTGTCGTCGGCTCCAAGTTGTGGCAGGAAAAACATGGTTATTTCTGGCTGATGAATATGCGAAAGCCTTTTTGTTTCGCCAGTTTCACAATTAGATCGCTGACGCCATCGTTGTTCAGATCCGCGACCTGCCACTCGTCAATCGGTTCCGGGCAACTGAATCGCAGGTCCGGTTCCGGGCTGAACCCTTTTTCTCGCGAAACAAAGGAGTAAACCGAGATCGCATCACTGTGGTCCCGCACCAGCAAATCCGTTTTGCCATCCCCGTTAAAATCGCCGCCGAGCTTGACGTAGCGCACGAAAGATTGATGCAGGCCCTCCTGCATCTCGGCTCGATCCAGATCCAGATGGATGACCACGTCACGTTGACAGTCCGCTTCTGTTGGAAAGCCAAAGCCGGGCCGGTAGAAGTAAAACCGGAGATTGTAATCGAGCTTTTTGGTGGTGATCATCTTGCGAAGGCCCTCCTTGTCCTCGATGCGACTGTAGCCCAAAACCAGGTCCGGAAAACCATCGCCATCCACGTCCACCACCGGGACTGCGGCCGTCCAGTCGTTCTTGCGAAAAACCTGTTGCGGTTCGGCCGGAATCCGTCCGTGCTCGTCGGCAATATAAGTGCTCACCAGCACTTTGCCGGAAGGAACCCCGGGCAAGAATGAAGACTCGTTCAGCCAGATGCCCTTGATCAGATCCACTTTGGCGTCGCGGTTCAGATCGGCCCAGCAAAGCCATGAAAACGGTTCCACCTTGTCCGCGTAGATTAGCGCGGGTTCAAGGGCGAACAGGCCGTTGGTCTGCTGAAGGTAAAGACTGTAGGTGTTGGTCCAGCCATTGCTGCGTCTGACCATCAGATCATCGCGTCCGTCGCCGTTGACGTCGCCCACGCTCAGGTCGAATCCAAGCGACCTGGTATATCCGGGATTGGTTACTGACAGTTGCAGGCCGGCTTCGATGGCATGGCCGATGACTTGTGCCTGACGCCACTCGCCGCGATATTGCCAGATCTGAATTCCGTCTGCCGCCGGCACCAGCAGCAACGGCCAGTCGCGGTCGGCCTGCGTGGCCGTAGCCCGAGCCAGATCGCCTCCCACGGCTGCTGCGGCGCGGCGAAGGCCCGTCTCGACCGACAGCGGAAGGTACATCGCGTTCGTGCCTTCGCTTGCTTCCGCCGCCTCCGGAACGATCGTGGGTTGCCGGATGATTTGCCGGGCTGCGGGAGGGCCGGTTCGATTGGTAAAACAAAGCTCCGTCACTCCATCGCTGGTCATGACGAGCAAACTTCCGGCCGGCCCGCCCAGTTTGGCCGTCCAGACCAGACATGGCCGGGGATCGAGATGCCAGGTTTGTTGCGGTTCGTGGGTGAAGCCCAGCTTGGGATCCTGGTAATAGATGGATAGATTGGTATCGTCCATCAGAACTAGATCCTTGAAGCCGTCGCCGTCCAGATCGCAAATCATCAACTGCTGGCATGGGCCGGCGATTTCACTGGTGTTGAATTTCGGTTTGGCCTGAGCCGACGAGCAGACCATCAGGAAAACGCTCAACAGGACTGGCGGGAGTAATCTCAGCTCCCGTCCTCCGTAGCCGCGGCGGGAAGGGTGGGTCGGCACGCCAGGGGCGTTACGGGGAAGGATGGATGCCTTGTCAGCAGCAGTACTGCGGAGGGTGGATGACCTCGCTTCGTTTTGGCTCATTTCAAAATCATTTGACCAAACCAGACGGCATTCGTCACGTGACTGAATCGCCGCGACGGATGTTGAACGGCGGCTGGGGCTTTGTCCAGTATCGGAAACCAGCCGAGGCCGCTCAGACGCAAACATTTTAACCACGGATGAACATCCGCCCGTCCCCCGCAGTAGCTCTGTTACGGAGGGTGGATGTTCATCCGTGGTTTCAACAGTTGGCGGCACGAGGGTTGGCCAAAAAGATAGTTGCCGATAGTTGTCGCTATTGCGGCAGAACCCGTCATACTATGCAAGTCTGTTGGATAGCTTGTCTCTTTCAAGGCATGGTGAATCTTCAAGTGAACCTGGTTCAGTGATGATTTTAAACCCGATGTTCGGGAACAGTCTGTGGAAAGTACCGGTTTGTCGGACAGTAAAACATCACATGAGCAATAAATTATTTGTCGGGAATCTCTCCTTTGACACCACTGAAAACGACCTGAACGACGCGTTTGCCGCGCACGGCACGGTCATGGAAACCAACCTGTTGATGGACCGGGAAACTGGCCGTCCGCGCGGATTTGGTTTCATCACCATGAACTCCGCCGAGGAGGCGCAGAAGGCCATTGCGGCGCTCAACGGCTCGCAACTGGGCGGTCGCGCCCTCACGGTCAACGTGGCCAAGCCGCGCGAAGAGCGTCCGGCCGGCGGTGGTGGTCGCCGTGAATACGGCGGCAGCGGCGGCGGTCGTGACCGCTACTAATCAACCGCAAGGTTTTCGTGGCGGGGTTCGGGTGAACCGGACTCCGCTTTTATTTTCGATTTCGTTTCCAATGCCGATTTATCGCCATGAAAGAAGAACACATTGAAGTGGAAGGTTCCGTCACCACCGTGCTGCCCGGCACGATGTTCCGGGTTGAACTGGCCAACAAACATCTCGTGCTCGCCACCATCTGTGGCAAGATGCGCAAACGCTGGGTGCGCCTGACCGTCGGCGACCGCGTGAAGATGGAGATGTCGCCGTACGATTTGAACAAGGCGCGCATCACCTGGCGGCTGCGGTAGAGACTGCCGCGCCCCGGACGCCAACCGCAAAGCTTCCAATTGAAAGCGTGCCTGTGCATGCCCACCGCCAACCCCTTTTACACCATGCCCTTTCGCAACCTTGGCCTTGACACCAAAATTTTACGCGCCGTGCAGGACGCCGGCTATACCGAACCGACCCCGATTCAAACCGCCGCCATCCCGCCAATTCTCGCGGGGCACGACCTCATCGGCATCGCGCAGACCGGCACGGGAAAAACGGCGGCGTTCGCCCTGCCCATTCTCACCCGGCTCATGGCGCCATCCGTTCTGCTGCGGCGCCGCGGCACGCGGGTGCTGGTGATCGCGCCGACGCGGGAACTCGTCCTGCAGATTGATGAAAACATGCGAGCTTATGCGAAACAACTTCCGCTGGCCGTCGCCACGGTCTTCGGCGGCGTGGGCGAACAACCGCAAATCCGAGCGCTGCGGGCCGCGACGGATATTGTCATTGCCTGCCCGGGACGGTTGCTGGACCTGATGGGCCGGCGGTGCGCCGATTTTTCCGCGCTGCAATACCTGGTGCTCGACGAAGCCGACCGGATGCTCGACATGGGTTTCCTGCCGGACATCCGGCGCATCGTGCAACAGTTGCCGAAGCAGCGGCAGACGCTGATGTTCTGCGCCACCCTCTCCCGCGAGATTGAAACCCTCACGCACGAATTTCAGCGCTCGCCGAAAATGATCCAGATCGGCCGCCGCTCGAACCCCGCCGAGACGGTCACGCAACTCGTCTATGAAGTGCCCAAGCATTTGAAGCCGGCCTTGCTGTTGCATCTGCTGCGCGATCCGCAAATGGACATGGTGCTTGTCTTCTCCCGCATGAAGCACAGCGCCGATCGCATTGCCCGCAACCTCGAAAGCAAGGGCATCAAGACGGCGGCGCTGCATTCAAACCGCTCGCAGAACCAGCGGCTGAAGGCGCTGAAAGATTTCAAATCCGGCGCGGTGCGCGTGCTGGTGGCCACGGACATCGCCGCGCGCGGCATTGACGTGGACGGCATTTCGCACGTGGTGAATTACGATTTCCCGATGCACTCGGAAGATTATGTCCATCGCATCGGCCGCACTGGCCGGGCGCACGCGGTGGGCGACGCGATCAGCTTTGTCACGCCGGAGGACCGGGACGAATTGCGCACGGTGGAGCGATTCATCGGCCGTGGCATCGTCCGCAAGCGGGCGGAAGGTTTCAACTACTCGGCCGCAGCGCCGCCGGGACAACTGGTTGAAGCTGAACGCCGTTTCCCGCAGGGACAGAATCACGGCCGGCCGCAGCGGCCCGCCCATCCATTTTCACCCCATCGCCCGGGTCAGGCGGGACATCATCAGCGGTCAGGCCCGCCCCGCCGCTGGCGGCGGTAGGCGCAGCACAGGCGCATTGGTGCCTCCGGCATGACAATCCACCGCACGTAATTCAACTCAAAAACCAGCAGCGTGGGCAGCGTGTTCTTCGTATGAATTCATCGGTTGCCGCCGCGTGAAATTTGGTCAATATCTCAAAATCAAGGCCCCGTTCACATTCACGGGAAGCTAACGGCCACTCTCTATCCAGACGAATCCCGCACCATACCCGCGCCAAGATGCCAGTCAATGGCTCACATATCCTCCGACGGTTTCACTGTTTCTCTATTTCCTTTTGACCTTCCAAGCCATGTCCAGCAACTCTTGGTTGTAAGGTTCGGGCACCACGCCTTCGGCGGCATAAAGATAGAGGGCGCATCGGTAAACGTGGCTGGCGACACTGGAAACGTAAGCCATGAAAAGCAGGCCGAACACCCAGATCACTCCGGCAATGACTATAAACCAAATGCTCTTGATAAGCAGCGCAACGCCAACGGCCAACAGCAACGGCAGCAGCGAGCACATAAAGATCACCATGCTCCCAGCGGAAAACCCAAGGTAGCCGATTAGCCCTTCGCCCCAGGTCCGCTTTAACGTCATCGCGGATTGCTGGAGAATTTTTATTGGGTTGTGCATGGGTTGCTCCTGGATGATCACCGGAATCGCAAACACCGCCGCAATGCTCCAGGCCATTCCGATTAGTCCGGTCACAATCCGCGCGGCGAACGGCAGTCGTTGCTCGATAGTGCGAATGATCCATCCGACCAGCCCGGCCAAAAGAGACCAGGCGAGAATGGATGGCAATCGGCTGCGAGCCGTGCTGAGACCGCGGCGGAAAGAAACTCCCTTGCCGTTGAGGGCTGCGATGATTTCGCTGTAAAAGGCGACGTTGAAAAAGGTGGCCAGGAACATCGAGACAAAATAAATCGCAAGCAAACAAAGCGAACCCCAAGGGAAGCCGTGCACGGCGACGGGTTGGCCCGATTTGTCCACAGCAGTGGAACGGCCGGTGAGCAGAAGGTTCAGGGCTTCAGACGTCCCGGCGGCGGGGTCACGGGATTTAGGTTGGATGGCCGGAGCAGGAAGGTAATAGTCCTTCAGGGCCACCCAATGTTGCTTTTGATTGAGATTGTAACCGGTGTGATGCAGAACCACCGGGAGCGCCATTGCCGACAGAAAGAAAAGCGCGATGAATGCCGTCAGAAACGTGGTTAAGACGGGAAACCAGAGCAGTTTGCGATATCGGAGGGTGACGGTGATGGACGCCTTGAAAAGCTGCCAGCTTTGTTTGAATTTCGTAATCATAGTGTTGAGGTGTTCCTTTCTTTGATGAAACTTAATAATTCGCGTTCGGTCAGGCCGCTGCTGGCTGCGTCCGCCAATAGTCGGTGATAAAGGTTTTTGAACTTGTTTTTTTTCTCCCTGACGCCTGGCGCGGGCGTGGTTGCGGGCGGCTGGGCTTGGATGAAGGACCCGCTGCCGCGTTCGCTGACGATGATTCCCTTCAATTCAAGCTCGCGGTAAGCCTTGGCCACCGTGTTCGGATTCACGTTCAAGCGCTCGCTCAACGCCCGGATGGTTGGCAATTGGTCCCCGGATTTGAACACGCCTGTCGCCACCGTCGCACAGACATGGTTGATGATCTGCCGGTAAACCGGGATACCCGAATTATACTCGACTTGCCATTGATCCAACCTGTTGCCAGCCATAAACATTTATATCCTATTTAATTATTATACTAATATACTAGCACACAACCGGAACTCGTCAACAAATATTTTTGTAAGCGCTTAAAAAGATCCGCCAATTATACAAGAAAGTCTGAGAGCGTGTCTGAAAAAGGCAGAAGACGACGTAAGGAGGCCCGTTTTTCGGGAGATGTCAGTGGACGCATCCACGCACGTCCCAGAGCGCCGAACTCTGATTCGGCAAGGTTCGCAGGAAATCGCATGTTCGTGCCGATTCGGAGATCGGCGCTACGCTTTCCATGATGCTGCATGGGTAGCACGCCATGCGCCCAGCGTCAGTGATACCAGGACTTCTGAATTTCTTCGAGCGTCATCAGGTGGGCGGTTTTCAGCAGGCGGCAAAAATCCTTCTTGCTGACGTGGTGGCGGGTGCCTTCGCGGGTGGTGAGGCTCTTGACGGACTTGTATTCCACTTCCAGCCGCTCCAAGTGCAGGATGCGAAAATATTCCTCGCCGCGTTTCCAGACCTGATCTTGTTGCAGCTTCATGGTCAACACTATACGAAGCGTGTGCGGGCACTGGCCACACGATTATTGTGGAAGGAATGATCAGAATCAACCAGCTTCGGCGTAGTTCAGTTCGCTAAAGTTGTGTCGCTCGCGGAGTGCGTGCTGCTGCGCGATAAACGAATACCCGGCGGGCAGGATTTCTTCAATGACACATCGGTCGGCATAGTTGCCAGGCTTTTGGTCGCCTGATTTTACCAACTGTTCTTTGACCAGCCCTTGAATGATTTCCGCCGAAAATCCGCATTCCCGCAAGGTTGGCTGCACCCCGGAATAGAGTAAATCCCGAAGGCGGATTAGCGCTACCAGTTTGTCGTTGGTTGTCATTGGTTATCCCGACCGGGACTTGCCCGCTGGAACCAGCATCGCATGGTTTTAATGCGTAACCAATGGGGTGTTCACCCCATACAAAAAAGCTGAAGGCTGAACGCTGAAGGTTGAAACAAAATCGGAACTTTAGCCTTTAAGGCAGACCGGGATTGAACCACAAAGAGCGCAAAGGTGGGGCGAGGCGCTGTCGTGCCGTAGCCTTAGCGAAGGCTGATCCTGACGAGCCGTTTTAACTCTCGACCCTCAACCGTTTTCCAGTTGCCTAAACTTCAGTGCGGTTTACGATTCGCGCAATCTGAGTGGATCGGGCAAACAACTTAAAAAACCCCAGCTATCTTACACATCAAATTTGATGTTGCATATTTATGGAGTTTGCCCCAGAGTTTTATCTGAACAGGAAAATAACCGCAAAGAACGCAGAGATCTCTGCGCTCTTTGCGGTTAAATGAAGGTCTGCATGAAAACCAATTTTGACGTTTATCTGGAAGAACAACTGAAGGACCCGGCGTTTGCGGGAAGGTTTGCGCGGGCGGGCGAGGCATGGGACGTGGCGTTGCAGATTGCGGCGTTGCGGGAAAAGGCCGGCCTGACCCAACGCGACCTCGCCCGCAAGCTCAAGACCTCGCAGCAGCAGATCAGCCGGCTCGAATCACCGTCATACGAAGGCCATTCCCTGAGCATGTTACGCCGCGTGGCCGAGGCCCTGGGCGCAACCGTTCACGTTGCCTTTGAAACAGGCGGCCAAACCGCGCCGATGATCTTGTCGGAATCCAAAATTCCGTATCGAACTGGAAAGCAAAGGCCGAAGAAGTGATTTAGTGTCAATACTCAGGACCCGTTTACGTTTACGTTTACGGCTTACGGCGAAATATTCAACCGTGTTGCCGTCCAGTGCTTCTGGTCTCAGGTCACGGATGATTGGAACGGAGTTTCCAATTGGCGTCCAACCTTAAACTAACCTCTTGCAATTCATGGCCCTTCCTAAATTACTGCGATCAGAGTGGTTTCCCTTGAATTTTGGCGGCCGGCATGATATAACCGTCCAACCCTTCAGAAAGGCACCATGAAACGACAAAGTTTTTATCTGGTCGCAATCACGTTAATCCTTCAGGCCGGCCAGGGTTTGGCGGCGACGCTTTATGTGGATGTCAACAACACCAAACCGGTTGCGCCCTACGTCAGCTGGGACACAGCGGCCCAGACCATCCAGGATGCGGTCGATGTCGCCGCCGCAGGCGACACCATCATTGTGGGACCCGGAGATTATTTGGCCGGGAGCAGGGTGAGCGGTGATGGGACGACGAATCGCGTCGCCATCAACAAGCCGGTCGTGGTGCAAAGTCTTTTCGGCGCGTCTTTGACGACTCTCCGTGGTCTTAACATCATGCGCTGCGCCTATCTGACCAACGGGGCGGTGTTGACGGGTTTTACCCTGCACTACGGCCGGGCTGGCAATGGCGGCGCATTGTGGTGTGAATCCACCAACGCCTTGATCAGGGACTGCACGCTGGTCAACAGCTCGGCCGCCTACGGCGCCGGAGCCTGGTCCGGTACCTTGAGCAACTGCACCTTGACCGGCAACAAGGTGCTCTACCCCGGAAGCGGTGGCGGTGCGTATAACAGCTGGTTGGTCAATTGCACGTTGTCGGGCAATACCACCGAGACCAACGCCGGCGGCGGCGCCGGCGCTTCCGGTTGCACCCTGATCGGTTGCTTGATCACCAACAACCTCTGCAACGGCAGCGGTGCCACGGTCGGCGGCGGCGTTTCCGGTTGCACCGCGTATAACTGCACCATCACCGGCAATCGCGTTACCGGAGCCGGTTCCAGCGGCGGCGGTGCCTATAACTCCATCCTCAACAACTGCACCCTTTCGAACAATCAGGCTGACTTCAACGGCGGCGGCGCTTCCGGCTGCACGATGACCAATTGCACGCTGACCGGCAACTACGGGTGGTACGCCGGCGGCGGAGCCGCGGGCGGCACGCTGGTAAACTGCGTGCTGCGCGGAAACGAAGGTTACGGCGAAGGCGGCGGCGCCTATTGGAACGCCACGCTGATCAACTGCACGCTCGTAGGCAACCTCGCCCAGAATGGCGGCGGCGCTTACAGTTGCGCCCTTTATAACTGTATCATCTACGACAACACCGCCATCACCGGCTCAAACAATTACAGTTGCACCTTCAGCTATTGCTGTACGCCGGACACGGGTGGCATCGGAAACATCACCAACGCCCCGCTGTTTGTTAACGAGGCCGGAGGCGACCTGCACCTCCAAACCTATTCGCCCTGCGTCAATGCCGGCACCAACTCGTACGTCGGCTCCACCGTGGACCGCGACGGCAACCTGCGCATCGTGGGCGGCACGGTGGACATCGGCGCATATGAAGAACCAACCGCCACGCCGGCCAGCGGCCTGCCCGCTGTGCCTGCCAATGTCGTCGCCAGCCTGCAAGGTGGCCAGGCCAGGTTGACCTGGAGTCCGGCGGCCAAAGCCGCAACCTACAATGTGAAACGCGCCCCCGCTTCCAGCGGAGCCTATACCAATCTGGCGACAGGCCTCACCGTCACCAATTATACCGATTCGACCGTCAGCAACGGCGGCATTTATTTCTATGTGATCACGGCGGTGAATGCCTATGGCGAAAGCCTTTTCTCGCAATGGGCGGGCGTCTATGTCGTGGATCACTTCCTCTGCACGCCGATCTCGTCGCCGCAAACCTGTGCGGTGCCGTTTTCCGTAACGATCAGCGCGCGTGACCTCAATGGTCTGGTCCTGAGCAACTTCAATGGTCCGGTGATTTTGAGCGCCGCCGGCGATCACGGCCCGGCGATGGTGTCGCCGGCAGTCACGCCGGCTTTTGCGAACGGAAGCTGGTCGGGAACCGTGGCCATTCCCGCCGGGTATCCGGACACGAACATGCGCCTGACTTGCAGTTCCAATGGTGCCGCCGGTCTCAGCAACCCCTTTGACGTCTTGGCGCCGACGAATCAGGTGTTGGGGATCAAGGCGGGCGGATTGCTTTACAACCCGTTTGCCCAACGCATCTACGTTACCGGGGCGGCCACCTCGCCCGTCCATTCCAACTGCCTGGTGGTGATCAACCCGGCGCTGGGCCGGATTGAAGGGACGTATCTCCTGGGTGACGATCCGTCGCGCATGGCCCTGTCGGATGACGGTCAGTTCCTTTATCTGGGCTGCAATGGCTCGAATGTTCTCCGCCGGTTCAATCTGCAATCCAACCTGGTGGACTTGGTGGTGTCGTTGGGAACCAGCTCCTTTTCGGGACGAAAGTACTACGTGACGGATCTCGCGGCGCTGCCGGGAAACCCGCATTCGGTCGTGGTGGGAGAATGCCCGCCGAACGATGTGGCGCAGATAATCATCTTCGACGACGGCGTTCCGCGCAGCCAGGCGTTGAGCCTGCCCCTCAACCCGGGCACGGTGGTGGCTTCGTCCAGCCACCGGGTTTTCGCGGGATCGCCGTTTGTGCGGATGACCGTGGATGCGTCGGGTATCAGCGGATGGGACTTCCAGTCCGGCATGATGAACACCGGTGAATTCCTGAAGTATCAGGGGGGATTGATCTTCACGCCCAGCGGCAAGGTGTTCAATCCCGAAACGCTGGTGGTGTCCGGTTCATTGCCCGCTTGCACGGTTGTCGAGCCGGATCTGGCGGCCGGCCGGATCTTTGCGCTTGCCTCCCCTTCAGCCAATGCCTGGTCGCTTTATGCCTATAATTCCACCAACCTGCAGGCCGCCGGCAGCCAGTCGCTCTCCGGAGTCCAAGGCACGCCCTTCAGCCTGATTCGCTGGGGAGCAAAAGGCATCGCTTTCAGCACTTCCCAGAACCAGGTGTACCTCCTCCAATCCGACTTGGTTCCGACGGTGCGGCCGGTGATGGTGGCAGCCAACCGGCAGGCTTCCGGTTCGTTCGAGGTCAAATTCGCCGGCGACACCTATGCGCCTTATTCCCTGTGGGCGTCAACGAATTTGACCGACTGGAGCCTGCTCGGCACGGCCGATCCATCCAGCAACGGCTGGTTCCGGTTCCTGGACCTCCAGGCCACGAATCTGCCGCGACGATTCTATCGGGCGGCCACGCCTTGATGTTCGTATATTCACCGACGAGCCGCTCGGACTCGAAGATTAGCCGCTGACACTGCAAGAGGAGCCGCTGACGAGCCGGTCTTTGGAAACCTCGAACTTCGAACTCCGAACTCCGTCCCGCCTTGCTTTCCGATAGGGCGCGTCACTCCGTGCGCGCCGGCTTCATTTTGATTCGATGTTCGGCGTTGGGCGTTCGATGTTCGATGTTTCACCTTCCACTTCAGCCTTTAGCCTTTAGCCTTCAGAATTTAGCCTTTTCCCGAATATCCCGCCACTTGTCACTTGCCACCCGCTTGCCGGGTCGAAGCGCAGCGAAGACCGGTCACCCCAGCGCAGCGCGCCTGTCGCGGGGCGAGCAAAACAGGACAAGTTTTGTAGTTAGCAAAACAGGAATCTCCTTGTCCGCAGCCCGTCTTGAAGGCGGGCGAGCGGAGCGATGCCCGACGAAAAGACGGGCTGCGGACAAGG